>Ga0207695_10000095_pt1 | contig 265435 bp, 194 predicted proteins | sample KBSC54metaG_FD_184354 | JGI IMG/M metagenome (GOLD analysis project Ga0207695, IMG submission 184354) | Corn rhizosphere microbial communities from Kellogg Biological Station, Michigan, USA - KBS C5-4 metaG (SPAdes) (version 2) | ecosystem: Host-associated > Plants > Roots > Rhizosphere >...
GGTGCGCCACCTTCGAAATTGGGCGAATATTGCGGGTGCGCTTGACGAACAATGCATCACGATTGCATCAAAGAACGGTGGCGTGATGCAAGGTGATGCACGGAGATTTTTGATCGCGGCGTGGAACTATGAAGGGGAATCCGATGCAACATCGTACGCAAAATGCGAAAAATGTTGCGTTTTGTTGCATTTTGTTGCATCGCGTTGCATGGCGGCCATTCAACGCATCTTACGCCCGGCTCGTAATCTCATTGCTGCGCGATCGTTCGGGCTGCGCGAGTCCCTGCCTTACTTGATCGATCCTCAAGCCCGACGATCGGAAGGACATCCAACCTGAAAGGTCTGGCGATGCATCGTTTCTCATTCCTGATTGCAAGCTGCGCTCTGTTGATCGCGATGCTGTTGACGTCGATGACCCGCGGAGCGGACACGCCTCCAAAAGAAGCCGAGCCCTGGCTCGGCCCTTACGTCGGCCCGACGCGAAACGACATCGACGCGACCACGCTCGATGGCAAAGTCCTCTGCGGTTACCAGGGTTGGTTCAATACGCCTGACGACGGCGAGCATTTTGGCTTTGGACATTGGGGCGAGCGGCTCGGGGAGCCGGGCGGAAGGTTTGTCGTCGATATGTGGCCGGATACATCGGAGCTGGATCCGAAGGACCTGGAGGCGGTGCCGGGGCTGAAGATGCCGGATGGTTCGCCGGCCCGGCTTTACAGCGGCTTTCATAAAGGCCCGACGCTGGTTCATTTCAAATGGATGCGCGAGTACGGAATCGATGGAGTTTTCCTGAGCCGATTTGAGGGCGAAACCACCAGCCCCGCGCGGGCGAGGCACGTGAACACCGTGCTGGCCAATGTGCGCGAAGGCGCGCATCGCGAAGGACGCGTCTGGGCAATGATGCTGGATTTGTCGATGGGGCGCGGCGCTAGAACAGACATCGTCAAAAACGATTGGAAATTCCTGTGCGATAAAGTGAAGGTGCGCGAGGATTCGCGATATCTGCATCATCAGGGCAAGCCGGTGGTGCTGCTCTGGGGACTGGGGCTGCGCGATCGGCCTTGGACGCCAGAGCAAGGCGAAGAGCTCATCGATTTTTTCAAGAATGATCCGCAGTACGGCGGCGTTTACCTCATCGGCGGAATCGATCCTTACTGGCGGACGCTCAAAGGCGGCTCGCGCACCGATCCGCAGTGGGAGAAGGTTTACCACAGCTTCGATGCGATCAGCCCGTGGGATGCGGGGCGATACCGCGACGACGCCTCGATGGATCATGTCCGCAAGGCGGCGTGGGAGCCGGACCTGGCTGAACTACGAGCAGCCGGCAAAGGATATATGCCGACGGCGTTTCCAGGCTTTTCGTGGGATAATCTCCGTCGCGCAAAGCCTGGAACAACGCAGATTCCCCGCAAAAAAGGCGAATTCTACTGGCGGCAGTTCGTCATCTTCCGTGAGCTTGGCATCCGCGCTGTCTTTGTCGGCATGTTCGATGAAGTCAACGAAGGCACCGCGATCTACAAAGTCTCGAACCAGATTCCGGTGGGCCAGTATTTCGTGACGCTCGAGGGGCTTCCTTCCGATTATTACCTGCGATTGACCGGAGCCGCGACGCAGATGATCCGCGGTGATGCGCCCCTTTCGCAAACCATTCCGGCCAATCTGCCCGGCCCCAAACAATGAGCAATTTCATGGGTCTCAATCGATTTCTACTGCTCGTCGCGATGCTCGCGCTTTGTGCCTCAAGCGCACCGGCGCAAAGCGCGGACGATCCGGCAATGACACTCTGGTATCGCCAGCCGGCGGATAATTGGCTCCAGGCGATGCCCATGGGCAATGGCATCGTTGGCGCGATGGTCTTCGGCAAAACGGATCACGAGCGCATTGCACTGAATGAAGCCACCTTCTGGTCCGGCCGGCCGCACGATTACAACAATCCTGATGCGATCAACTACTTCCCGAAAATCCGCGACCTGGTTTTTGCCGGCAAATTCCAGGAAGCCGAGAAGATGGCGGATGAGCACTTCTTCGGCGTGCCTGCGGCGCAGCAGGCGTATGAGCCGATCGGAGATTTGAATCTGGATTTTGAAGGATCGAACGATGTGAGCGATTACCGAAGGTCGCTCAATGTCGAAGCTGGCGTCGCAACGATTCGTTATCGTTCGGGCGATGCGACCTACCAGCGCGAGGTCTTCGTCTCTTATCCGGACGGCGTGATCATGATCCGCCTGACATGCGACAAGCCCGGGCGGATTTCATTGGGCGCATCATTCAAAAGCCCGTATCTGGATCAGACATCCGCAAACGGCAGCGACCTGGTAATGGACGGCATATGGAAAGGTCCAATGCCGCCTGCGCCGCTGATTGCCACTGTCGATGGCAAAGGGATTCGTTTTCGCGCGCAGATGCGAGCGATTCCACAGGGCGGGCAGATGAGCGCCGATCGTTCCGTCCTGCACATCAAGAATGCCGATGCGGTCACGCTGCTCGTCTCCGTCGCGACGAGCTTCGTGAATTATCACGACATCAGCGGCGATCCGGTGCCAAAATGCTGGTCGATTCTCGCTGGCGCCGATCCGAAAGATTACGCAACGCTCCTGAGCCGGCATGTCGAAGATTTTCACGGTTTGATCGGCCGGGTGAAACTCAATGTGGGTGACGACGCGAGGAACCAATCGCCAACCGACCAGCGCCTCAGGGATTACCGCGCGGGTAAACCCGATCCGGGACTCGAAGCGCAGTGCTTTCAGTTTGGCCGATATCTGCTGGCCTCCAGCAGTCGCGCTGGCGGGCAACCGGCAAATCTACAGGGCATCTGGAACGAATCGGCCACGCCGCCGTGGGGCAGCAAATATACCATTAATATTAATACCGAGATGAACTACTGGCCGGCGGAGGTCTGCAATTTATCCGAATGCACCGCCCCGCTGTTCGACATGATCAAGGACATTTCGATGACCGGCGCCGAAACGGCCAAAGAATACTATGGCCGCGATGGCTGGGTGGCTCATCACAACATCGATCTGTGGCGAGGCACCGCGCCGGTCGATGCGGCACGCTTCGGCATGTGGCCTGTCGGTGGCGCATGGCTGTGCCAGCATCTGTGGGAACATTATGCCTTCACCGGCGATCGGGAATTCCTGAAGGCCTGGTACCCGGTGATGAAAGGCTCGGCTGAGTTTCTGGTCGGTCTGCTCGTGGAAGAGCTAAAGCATCATTGGCTGGTGACGCCCTTCTCGATGTCGCCGGAGCATGGGTATTACGATAACGACGGGAAGCTCTGTTTCTTGTCGCCGGGGCCGACGCTGGATATCGCGATCATGCGCGAGCTTTTTCCGCATTGCATCGAGGCGAGCAAACTGCTCGGAGTAGACGAAGATTTTCGGGCCAGACTCGAAGCGGCTCTCAAGCGACTGCCGCCCTATCGCATCAATAGTCGGGGCTTCGTGCAGGAATGGATCGAGGATTGGAAGCCGGGGAATCAGGGACATAATGTGTCGCCCGATTTTGCATTTTTCCCCGGCAGCTCGATCACCCTTCGCGGACAACCCGAGCTGGCAAATGCCTATCTGAAATGGATGGATTCCCGGCGCCCGCGCGGCGGATGGCCGACCGCGTGGGACATCTGCATGTGGGCCCGTCTGGAACGAGGCGACATGGTGAGCCAATGGATGCGGACGTTCATCACCAATTCGATGGCCGACAATCTGCAGAACCGCGGTGCGAATCAGTCGGATGCTAATTTTGGATTCACCGCGGGAATCGCTGAATCATTGCTGCAAAGTCACGCCGGTGAAATCAGTTTGCTTCCCGCGCTGCCTGTCGATTGGCCCGATGGATCCATTACCGGCCTCAAGGCGCGAGGCGGATTTGAAGTCGATATGCAATGGAAATCGGGCAGGCTCGTTTCTGCGGCAATTCACAACGCATCTGCGAATTCGTGCAGGCTGCGGAATGGATCGATTATAAAGGTGATCGAGATGAAGCCGGGCCAGGTGATTCGTGTAGATGGCAATCTGGAAGCGATTCCTTAATCACCGAAATTGTATTCGCATGATTCAAATCTGAAATTTCAAATTTGAGATTTGAATTCGATCAGGAGCTTGAAATGGCGGGCCGATATTCGCAATTCTCGAGGATGATCGCAATCCTCTTCCCTCTCTGCGCATTTACGTTCGCCCGCGCCGATGATGCCGCGGCTCATCCGCGAGACTACCATTTCGACCATACCATTTCCCGCCAGGTGCTGGAGAACTACCTCTCTCGCTCCATCACGATGGAAGGTCTGCTCAATGGCCGCGGCAATCTGGATGACAATATCCGCATGCTGCATCACATCGGCGCGAAGTTCGTGGGCCGAAGCATCTGCCTGTGGGGCGGCGAAGCGAACCTGCTCTCTAATTTCGAGCGCGCCCGCGAGCAGATGCCGAAGGTACGCGCGATCGATCCGGACATGATCCTGCAGGCCTGCATCTTTGAAATCGTCACCACGCAGGTTGAGCAGGTGCCGGTGCCGGATTGGGCATTTGTCGCGCTGGGCCGGCCGATCGAGAAGCGAAATTTCCGCTACGAGGACATGATCTATCCGCAAAGCCAGAGGCGCAACTGGGGCCGGAATGGATCGGTGCCGGATGTGAGCCGGCCGGAGACGCAGCTTTGGTTTTACTTCCTGGCCCGTTCGTACATTGACCTTGGCTTTGAATCGATCCACTTCGGCCAGGTCGAGTTGATGGCTCACAACGACCGTGACCTGAGCCACTGGGCACATCTCTTCTCGCTCGTGCGCGACTATGCGTCGCAGCATGCGCGTCGGCATATGCTGCTATGCGACGGCCATGTCCCCAGCGGCGGCTTACTGCGCGATGGGCAGCTTCTGCTCGATTTCCATTCCTTTCCGCTGCGCATCATGGAGACACACGATGAGCCGGGGCATGCGATTCTGAAGGTCGGATTTTCTGATGGCATCTATCGGCGCAGCAAAGGCGGCATGACCTGCAGCGGCTGGAAGTGTGAGCACCTGCCGTATCTGGTCGAGCTGGACAACTACGGCTCCAGCCGATCACCCGGCAAGGCCGGCGCGGGTGGCATCTGGATCTGGGGCTATGACGAAATCACTTGGTTCGCGCACCAGCCCAAAGAGTACCGCGCCCATTGGCTGGCGTACGCGTGGGATTGGCTGGCCAAGACCGATCCCAATGGCCATCTTGAAATGCCCGGCAGCCGGACCGAGAGCTCACGCTTGGATGGCCGGCGATGGTACTACGCCAACGACCCCAGTCTCGCCACGCCGGAAGGATTGGGCGATGAAGAAGCGATCAAGGCGATTTGGGATGCGCATCAAAATTAACGAACATCGCCGCCTCGTCGCTTGCGCCTTCGCGACCCGATGCGCGTCACTGCCCGCTCTCGGCCTCGAGCAGATGTCTGAGCACCTTCCCCGTCGCCGAGCGAGGAAGCGATTCTCGCACCTCAAAGACCCGCGGGACTTTGTAAGCACTCAACCGCTCTTTAGCCCAAGCGCGCAGCTCGCGAATGTCTGGTACCTTCCGCCCTGCGGGCGTCACAATCGCCTTGAGGCGAAACAGCGTCTGGCTCGCCCGCATGGGAACCACAATGCATGCCGACACATCCGGATGGGACTGCATCACCTGTTCGATCTCCAGCGGGTTCACCTTTCGCCCGCCGATGTCGATCAGCAGTTTGATCCGACCCGTCAGCATCAGCGCCCCCGATCGATCGAGCCGGCCAAGGTCTCCGGTCAGAAAGAATCCATCGACAAAGGGCGAAGATTCCTCGCCGACGTATCCGCTCATGCGCGAAGTCGCGCGAATGGCTGCATGCCCTTCCGCGCCAACCTCCAGCGGCTGATCGATCCGTCCTTCATTCACATCGATGATGCGAATCTCGACGCCATCCATCGCGCGCCCGACGCTGCGCGGATCGAACGGCTCGATCGTTGGATCGTTGTACGCCACCGATCCTATCTCGCTTGCGCCATAGAGCTGGCTCACTCGCCTTTCGTACTTTGCCTCGAAGGTCCGCGCAATCTCCACTGGCAGCGGCCCGCCCGCGGAGTAGGCCATACGAAGGCGAGGCAGCTTCTGCCCTTCGCGCTCGCAGAGCATCTCGTACATGAACGGCACACCGGGGAAGACAGTGACATCATCGCTGAGTTGCGCGAGGCACGCTTGCGGATCGAATCCGTCGCACAACCGCACTTCGCTGCCGGCCCACATGGGCGCCAGCAGCCCGTGCTCGACCCCATACGAATGACACAGCGGCACCGCCGACAGCACGACATCCTCGGGGCCAAATCGCATGGCCCCAACCATATTCCGACTCACCGCGTCCAGCGCTGCCGCATCGCGCCGAACGATTTTGGGAGTCGCGGTGGTTCCCGAACTGAGCAGCAGCATGGAGACGCCAAGGTCGCTTGGTTTCCAGGTCAGACGCCCAGCAGCCGACGTGGGCGTCGGCATTCCGTTCAACTGCGTCGCGAGCGCAGAGGAAACACCCAGAATCTCGCAAGGATGCGAGCTACCAAATGGATCGATCGGACAACCCCCCAGGCAGATCATCGCCGCGGCTCCGGACCTCTGGGCAGCGCTGAGGATCTCGGGCGCAGCCAGATCCCCCGGCAGCGGAAAGACAGTCATTCCCGCCGCAAGTACCGCCAGATATGCAATGAGGTACTGCGGGGAGTTCCCGCCGCGTACGATAACGACCGCCCCGCCGGGCAGATTGGACTTCAGTTGTCTGGACAGAGTCTCGATGGCTTGCGACAGTGCCACGAAGCTGACCCCTGGTCCAGCAGTTGGCCAAACCTGTCGGACGGCCGTCGCCCCCGGCCGCTCCCGCCCATATTTGAAAACCCGCTCCAGCAGCTCCATCGCATTAGCCGGGATGACTCACCACGGAATTTTTCACCGCAGAGGACGCAGAGGAGACTTAAGAATAACGAGTAGTGAATAGTGAATTTTCAACGCCCGATTCACTGGTTCTTATCCTCCGCGTTCCTCCGCGGTAATAATAATTCTCCCGTCCGGCGAAAACAGGCTGTCCGCCGGACGGGAGGGTACAAATCTCTATTGGGTCTGGACCTTTGTGGGAATATTCACCGAGATCACGTTGGTAGTATTCGACTTGTTATCGGCCGAGCGAGTCGAGCCGGAGCGATCCATGATGAACGCCGCCCGCCGTTGCACGACCAATTGAGCCCCTGGCGTCCCCGCCCCGCGCCAGCCTTGCACCTGCAGGTAGACGGTGAAGCTGTCGGAACGAGTTGTAATCAGGTTACTCAGCCGCATTACTTGAGCTTCGCGCTGGTTAAAGTCAGTGAAGAGACCGTCGGGCAGATGGTAAGGATCCACGCTGCCATTGTTATTGCCACCGTCGTTGACAAAACCAGGTAAATTTGGCGTCAAAACGCCCTGATAGGATTGATAATCGTTCGTGTCCGGCGGCAAACCATTTACATTTTGGAAGAGCGGACTGGTGGTCGCGGTGTAAGCAGCTCCCAGGTACGGTTCAACGACGCGATTCAAATCGAAGATACTATGGAAAGGCCCATATTCGTTGCGATACCGGACGATCGCCTGCGCAATCTCGATGTTCGCCGTCAAGATGGTCGAGTTGGTGGCAAGACCTGGCGTGTTAACTCTCGGACTCACGGGAAAGAAAGGTACTTGCGCGAGGACTTTCCATGGCGCCGTATTGATATTGATCAATCCTTCAATCGGTGCTGCCGCCTCGGAGGCGCCATTTGGCGTAGAAGTCCCGGCGGGTGAATTGGCGACATAAACGGGACGGTTGAATGGATCCGGCGACGTATAGCCGGCCACTGCAGGAGGCGTCGCGGGAAAAGGCGTATAAGAATCGTAATACTCCGGCTTCGTATGGGGCAGGTAATCGTCGTTCGGTGATTGCAGCGTACTGAAGTAGTCAAAAACGCCCGACGCCCAGCCATAAGTGTCAAACAGATGAGTATCGGGTGTAACGCCATCGGTTCCACGAAAGCTGTATGCTAGACCTCGGGGAGCCCCTGGTGGAGAATAAGCCAATGGTGGAAGCCCCGTCGAATATACCGGCAGGAAATTCGCGGGATCGCCATCGACGGACGACAGCGGCACAAAGCGCCCCACTTGCTCCTCATTGTCTTCGAATTGGATGATGGTCCCGTCTGTGGTAATACGTCCGGAATGATTGATCCCTGCAATCACCGACGCCGCAGGATTCGGGGCCGTCGCGTTCTTTGAGACATTCAGGATATAATTAAGGTTATTATCGTCAGCGAAGCCCACGTCCTTCGTGACCGGATTCATCTCTACGACAGCGCCGTTGTATGTGATCGTGTAGCCACCGACGAACGGCACCTGGAGCAGATCTCCGTTTCGCGCAAAGCCTCCGAAAGGATAGGAGTTAAACGCATTTGACGTCAGATTTTTGTTCAAGCCGTGCCAAGTCGGCTCGGGTGTGTTTGTATTGCCATAACCCGTATTGTTTAATGGAATTCCCGGATAGTAGTTGTAATAGCTCGACGCAAAATCCGCGGAACCCATACTAATCGGAGCGGTTGGACCATCGGGCGATTGCGTCGCCGGGCCCCCGGGGACGTAACCAGGAGGCGTCAATATCCATTGGTCGATCGTCCCGTTCGTCCACGTCGGGCCTGTCACAACGCCCTCCTCGCGCACGGTCGTCGTGCCTGGAGGAACGGGCGGCGGTGGGGGTGGGGCAACGGTCGTCCCTGTCACAACCGAAGGCAACTGTCCCGGCTCCCAGTGTCCGGCAAAGACGAACTTCCACGAAGGACGCGGCCCAGGCGGAGTCGTAACAGGCGTGGCTCCATTGGCGTCTCCATAGATCGTATTTCCGCGCACATAATGCCACGCCTGGAACGTCTTTCCGTCTGGCGATTTGCCCATTCCAAAGAAATCGAAGGAATCGACTGGAACCATGTCCGCTAGATTCGCCGTTTCGTCATAGAAAATGCCCTTCTGGAACGATCCCACGGGAAACGAGAACGATAGCGACCCATCAGAGTTCCTGGGCTTGAGCAAATAAAGCTCGTCGGCATTCCCAGTGTTGGGGTCAGTCAAAATTGTATCGAGGCCGCTGACAAAGCAGTAGTTCGAATTGGACTGGTCGATCGCCACCTTGATCGGATCGTTGGACACCGTTGTACCCGGATAGGTCCACCATGGGCGATAATACGTTCCCTTGTTATGAGCGACATCTACGCTCTCAAGTACCAAAAATCCGCGGGCCGGAATGGTCGCGTTTTGAAGGGTCAAAGGTGTGCCTATTTGTCGAAGCGCCATAGCCGGGAACGTAGTGGTCGTCCGATTGAGCGCGGCCAGTGTGTACCCGGAAAGCGAAATTGCAACATCGTAAGGATTGTATAATTCGACTGCTACGTAAGGGACGGGATTGGCCATGGTGGCGCTGACGTTGTTGGGAATGGGGGGTCCGGCGGCGCCTTGGAAGTTCGCCGGTTGCTGGGTCGTGTCATTATTGACATAGATTTCCGTGATAAACGGTTGGCGCTCCGTGCCATAAACGGTGACCTTCGCCCCGCCATTCATGTAGGCGCCGCCTGAAATGACTGGCAAACCAAAGACCGTAGAGCTGCTAACGTCATCATCGCTGTCGCGAATGTCCTGTGTATTGACTGCGGCAATGAGCGAACGAAGGAGCAGCTCACTGGCCGGCGGCAGCCACACGTTGGCGTCGGGGTCGCTGATCGAGGTGACAGCCGTACCATTAGGTGGAGGCGTCCGGTTTGGAATGTACGGGCCGATTCCAGACGGATCGCGCAGCGACGAACGAAACTGCTGGGCGAGTTGATAATAGGGCTGAGCGGCCGCTGGCCTGAAATAGTTGGTAGAGGTCGTTGCAGCAGGCAGCTGAAAATTTAGGCCAGAAAAAAGACGGACGTCTGTGTAAGGCGGCTCCAAAGCGGGCAGCATCGCATTATAGAAACCAAGCCACAGCGTGGGCGTATGTGCCGGAACCTGCGCCGAAAACTCAATAGGATATTCCGTCGAATAAGAACGAGATTGAGCAGGCAAGGCCGGAGAAGGAGGGAAAGTGATGAGGGGGCTGGCGGTGTTGAGTGAGACCCGCGGCATATTCCCCCGCGACGGATCGAGCGTGTTAGGATCGAGGTTGTAACCCATCGCCACCGTAATGTATGGCGCCCACGACCTCAACGCGTCCATCTCCGGAATGTGGACAGGCATCATGTTGCTTAAAGGATTCCGTGCAACGACGAGCGGCCGACGATTGAATGTGTTTGAAAGGTTCCTTGTGGGGTCGAAGGTAGTAGTGATGCCTGCAGCGACAATGTCGTAATTGAGATTGGTGTAAACGTAATTCAGATTGAACCAATTCTGAGTATAGGGCGGGTTCGTGGGAGAGGGGTCCCAAGGCCTGCTCCTGTAATAGTTCTGCTGCCAGAGGCTAGGACCCAGGACATTTTCGGCAATCGAGCCGCCGCCGTTACCGGTGACAGATTGCGCTGTCGCTGGGCTCACCAGGTCAAAAAAGTATGCAAGCGCTGCCGAGTCGCCCCATGAAAAATTATTGTACTGGTACGGCGGCGAATTACTGGTTGCCTGAAGGGAATAGCCAGGAAGATCAATCCTTCGTCCCAAACCCATGAACTGTGCATCGGCGAGGCTCATGTATCGAAATTCAGGGCGCGTGCCCCACTTCCCCTGGAAGTCCGCGATTGGCGCGGTCGGTCCACCCATATTATTCGGATTGAGCTGCGAAATGATCCCATCGGGAAGCGGCACATTGTTGCCGTTGGCATAATTTCGTAAACCTGTATCCCTGTACAAATTCAGCGCGGCGAATTCGTTTCCGAGATTTGATGGCGAAGCGCCGCTGAGATTGAAGGTTGAGAGAAGCTCGGCAATGCCAGTATTGCCCGGAAAGAAGCCCATGTTGGGCAGTGGTGCGCCCTGCGCGTCAAAATCATACAAGCTACTGCCGGCGGTATTGAGGTTGATCGCAGAGTTGTTATCGATCACGCGAACGGCAGCATAGTATGTCACGCCATTAATCTCGCCCATGGGTAATCGCCAAAGGAAAGAGTCGGCGATGCCATTCCCCGAAGCGCTAGCGGCCAGGGTTGTGACGAAATCGTCTTTAGTGGGAGGATTGTCATTCGGATTTCCAGGGCGGAAGTACCTGAGAGCCGGATAATTTTGCCCATTAGACTGCACAGAGCCGGCTGGACTGCCGGACGCGTCCGCAAAAATGAGTTGAACGAGATTTCTTCCCCGGGTGCCATCGAAGGTTGCTGGCACCACCGTATTTTTGGGGGTCGCCTGCGGGCCGCGGAGGTCCTCCGCTGATATTCCAATGCCCGGAATGAGGTCAAAAAGACTGCTGATTCCTTCCCAGCAGGGCGTGTCGGGCTTGGCCTGTGAATCGTTCATCCAGGAACCGTCTGGCACTGTGGGGTCGTGGTTCAGATTGTTATCAATGACGGAAACGTAAAAGCTCGGCGGCGACGTCGTCGTGACCTGTACCCAATCGCCGCGATTGTAAGTTCGCGCGCCGGTCCAAACCCCACACGCGTTGATCATCATCATGGGCGTGCGGCTGGCGAGCCAGTTATCCGAGTGCACGTCATCCCAGCGCTGCCCATTGGGATCGAGGAAGTTTTCGCCGGCCATGCGGCCGAGGATGATGTTCTTTACGCCATCCAGCAGCATGTCCACCTCGACGTTGGATTCATGCAACTGCGAGGAGTAGCGGTCGTTTCGCGCGGTGGTGAGGAAGGCGGTGCCGATGATGGCCATCAGCACCAGCAGCGTGACGACAAGGATCATCACCGATCCGGCGCGGGAGCGCTGGAAGCGGCGCTGGACGGTATCGAGCAGGCGGGCCAAGGGGATCATTGCTTTACGCATGGCCAGAACTCCTAATTGCGAAGGTCGATGATATATTCGTAGCTCTGCTCGGTGCCGAGCCGGCCATTGGGATCATCAAAAACAACAGTGATTCGCAGAAGCTTGGGTAAGCCGTAGTTGGGCCAGGGCGGCTGCCTTGCCGGATAAGCACCCCAGGCGCAGGTATAGGCATAGTCGGGCTGGTTTCCCAACTGGTTATATTGCGCCAGCGTATTGCTCTGGACAAGCGGACCCTTTGTCACGATGGCTGAGGGCGCGTTGGGAAAGCCGACGCCAAAATGTTCGAAGGGAGCTGGAGGGCCCGCGTTATTCAGCGCCAATACATCCCGCAGCGGTAAAACATCGTCATACTGGATGCCGGGGATTCCATTTGTATCGCGCGGGAATCCATACCAGCGGATCTTGCGGACGTATTGAAACGTGTTCGGGTCGTATACTGAGACAAAATCAATATGGTCCGAGTTCTGGCTCGGGACCCCACTGGTGATCGTGCCGTCGTCAATGGTGCCGGGCGCATCGGTCTGGGTGAGAAAATTACCCGCGTACTCGACGATGAAATGGCAGCAGCCTCGGGCCATTACTGGCGCGGCAAGTGCAAGAGAAGTTGGACTGATTCGGCTTGTATTATTACTGTCCAAACCCACCGATGGAATATAGGGAGAGGCCTGATACCGGTGATCGGCGGGAGGCTGCTGCGAATCGATACCGATCATCGAACAGTACCAGGGAATACCATCCGCGGGGATCACGGCCGGGCTGGTGGCCGAGACGTCCTGGCTCAGCCGCGCCGTGAAATTGGCAATCGAATCGCCCGCCACATCATGCAGCGATTTATACGCAAACTCCGGAGACCCTCCGCTAACGGCAGCGGAAACAGAATCGTAAGAGAGCGGCGTGGCGTAGCTGATTGACAAATCGAACCGCAGATAGTCGGGATTCATCTTCAGAGTCGCGGCGCTAAAGGTGTTTGAAGGCCCCAGCAGCAGCGTCGCGAAGCGCCCCAGCGTCCAGTCGCTGGCAAAGAAATTGTTGTCGTTGGTCGCATTACCGGTGTTTGCCGCGCCGGGGCCAAAATACTGGGCGGGCTGCTGCGGATTTGTCCAATCATCGCGCGTCTGTCCTTTAAGAACAGCATTATTCGGGAGCGCCAGATGGCCATACCATACCCACGCTTCAGTGGCCTGAACCGGAGTCGTATCCATTGGGCCGGGCGAGGTCTGGCGATCGAATAGCCCGCGCGCGAAAAAAGCGATTCGGTCCACGCGATGGCTGCGCGAGTTGATCGTGTATGCGGGGTAAAGCCCACCGGGAAAGGCGGAAGACAATGCGGGGTCAGGCTTGGCCGGATTGCTGGGATCTGCCGCCGATTGCTGGTCGGCAGTGTTGCGATACGCATAGACCTGCTCATTACGGATGATGAGGATGCCGGTGTCCCATGCGCCGTTTTTCAAATCATCCTGGAGCGAGGACTTGACGGTCCGGCTCATCTGCTGCGAGGTGGACAGTGCGAGGCCGACGCCGGTCGTGAGTGCGGTGGCATGAAACACCTGGTTCACGCCCAGCAGAAGAAGCAATGCCACGGCAATGGACACCATGACTTCGACCAGCGTGAAGGCGCTTCGCCGGGCTGTCGCGAGCTTAGGATCAATCAAGATCATGTCTCTTTGTCTCCGGCGCATGACTAATTCACGCGGATATAGGTGACGTAAACTGCGACGTCCTGAACTGGGCCGTCAAACTGAAGCAGCGAGCCGCCGTTAGTGGGTTTGAGGGGGTCTGTAAAACCCCGCCCCACCACCATGACCTGTGCGTTCTTGACTTCCAGAACGTTGGAAGAAATCCCCGGATCGGGGAAGGTGTCATAGCCGGGCGCTAGATCGTAAACCACCAGATCCCCCGTACTCTTGTCCGGCCGGAAGTTGCCCAGACGATAGACGTGTCCATTGAACTGCCCGGCGTACTGACGGTAAGTCAGATTCGTGTAGTTAATCAGATTGTCGTCAGAGATAACAACGAATGCGCCAGGCGCGAGTCGGCCGGTATGACCATCGCTGGTTGGAATGTTAGTTGGGAAGGTTATAACCGCAGCCCCCGCGGTTGAGGGATCGGATGCTTCCAATGATGCGGTCATGACTGCCGGTTCGAGCGTGGCCGGTTGTTGCGGTGTCATGTTGATCGCGCGATCCAGATCCTTATTCGGCTCATAGGCGCTGCGATTGCGGCATTGGACGCCGATGAGAATGACCTGAGCGTATGGATCGGGTGAGATTGAGTTGGCGGGGTTGTTCCAGGTGCCATCGCGCTTGTACATCCCGACCCAAGCGTATCGGCGGTCCATCGGCAGAATCAGATTCCCGCTGATGGCGTTCCAGGTCAGGTCGCGCTGGAAGACGTTCGGAGGGGGCGCAAACGACGTCCAGTTGACCATGCGATCGTCGTGGAGGCTCCAGACCTGTCCGATCACCCGCTGTCCGGCGACGGCGGTAATGCTTGGAGGGTTAGACACCGTCGGCGGGAGCAGCGCGGAGTTATTGATCGACGTCATCGCATCGGTGCCTTCGCGCGCGATGGCGGCGGCAACTGTTTCGTCGCCGGTCAGGGCTGTCTGCTGGATCGCCACCGGGAAAATCGCGGCAACCATGATGAAGCCGATGCCCAGGATCATCACAGCAAACAGAATTTCCGTGAAGGAAAATCCGCGTCGGTCCGATGGGCGGCGAGCGGATCGGGGACGGCAAAGATACATGAATCGCTGCTCCATTCTCATTCTCCGCGGATCAGGATGCCGGTGAAGCGATTGATCAGCAAAGGCGTCGAATTGCTGTCGATCCATTGCTCCTTGGCGGTTTCGTTGGATTGTCCGTCGGCATCGACGAACCCGCCGTCGTTGAAAGCTTTTTTGTCAATGAGAACCAGCGCCAATTGCGACGTAAACGGAAGGCCGCTCCCGACGGTCATCGTCGGAATGTAAGGATCGCTCAGGCCGCTGACGTTGGTCCCACCGGTGGAAAAAAACAAATCCGCGAAACCAGAGGTCGTTTGAGTTGGCAGGCCAGCGTTTCGAAAGAGCCGAAAGCCGTAGGAGCGGACAATCAGTCTTCCTTCGCCATCGAAGAGGATCACGCCGCCCAGCTTCGTGGGGAGATCCCCAAACGGAGCCGTATTGAAACCCATGTAACGCTCGGTTCCGCCTGCACCGTCGAAGCAGGTCTGAAGACGAATGCCCGGTGGCAGGCTCAATCGGTCTCGATTGGGAACGGTATCCAGCCACACCATATTCGCAACGGGCGGCGTATAGGGCGCTGGCGGCGGATCGGTCGATTGGACGAGCGTTGCAACAACACGGTCGCTGCCGGGATCGAGGGTAAAAACGAGGCCGCGAATCTGCTGAAGCCCGATGGCCTCCTCCCGAGCGCGAACGAGGACGGCTGAAAGGTTGTTTTCACCGGCAGCAATGCTGCGCGAGCCATTCATCACATTGAGCGCGGGGATCGCCAGGGCAATGAAGATGATGATGATCCCCATCACGACCAGCAACTCGGGCAGCGTGAAGCCGGCGGAGTAACGGGAATTGGTATGGGTATGCTGCATGCGAAGCTCGCTGGCCGGTTATTGCTGGAACGAATAGATGTTGTCGTCGCCGCCGTTGGTATTGGCGCCGCCGTAAAAATCGCCGTCGGGCCCTGCGGACGCCCAGAAGGGATGGTCGTTGTCCTTTAAAGGAGGAGGGTTCTTGGCGGTATATCCGCTGGGGTTGTTGTCGAGAACGATGATGCCGCTGCTGCGCACCAGCACGTGCTGGGTTCCGTTTGCGCCGCCACTGACTTTGGTCACCAGTCCCCCGGCGGGCACGAAGATCAATGGATTGCCCCAGCCATCGAGCATGACCGGGCCACTCACGTTCCCATTCGCGCTAGTCACAAAGGACAATTGGGCGAAGCCGTCCATGCTTGGAATAGTCAGCAGCTTGGTACTGGGCACCTTCGAAATGGCTTGAGAGACAGCAGGAAGGCGCATTAGAAAGACCATCACCTGGCCGGTGTTGTAGACGGCGTTGTGCGTGGTGTCACTGGCGGGGTTGTATGAGGCGTCCCACTGCACGGAAATTCCACCACCCTGGCCGGGGGCGTTGGGCGCTGGCATGCGCTGATCGCCACTGGTGGAGACGTTGCCGGTCCAGACGTTCGTCTGGGCATCGGCAGTAGTCCCGCCGATCGGTGCGTTGTTATTGGGCAGCGTCGGAGATGGAAAGTCGCCCCCCTTGTAGGGGAAGCTTGGATCTAGTGCGCTATTGCCCAGTCCCAGCTGGCTGATTCCCGGTCCGGCGTTGTACTCATCGAGAAAGCCTTGGGCTAATTGAAGATCGGCCCGCGTTGCTCTCTGGACGGTGGCCCGATCGATGTGCGCGTAGGCAAGAATGCCCAGGGCGACCAGCAGGACAATAATGCTGATCACCACGAGCATTTCGACCATGGTAAAGGCGCGTCTTGCGGCAGTCGGGTGTCGCACGAGAGTCTCCTTGTCGGCATTATTCGCGGTGTCCACCGCGGCTTTGGATCCGCAGGCGATGCCGGGCGAATATTTCGGTGCTGTTCAATCCCCTGCTGCGTCCGTCCGTTCGGCTGCAAACACCTTGACGACCTGCATTTAATGCGCAGGCCGCGTTGCTGCAGCCGAAACGGCAGCATCGGGTTTGGCAGGAACAGGGGTTTCCTCATAGCTGTAGAGGTTGTCTTCCTGGGTCAGGTACTTTCCATCTGGGCCCGCTGAGAAAAAGAAGCGTCGATCCTTGGGGGCCATGCCAATGGCGGGATTCATGCCGGGCATGTAGACGATCGGAGAGCCCCAGGCGTCGCGAAGAACGGCATCGTTATAAATCGCATCGGGCAGACCGCCAAAAGATTGATCGCTGAGCCCCGCCTGCGCTCGCAGAACCGCCACCAGCTGCCGATTGTTCTGGTAGGCATTGTGCTGAAGCATCGACTCAGACATGGCGGCGGGATTATCGGGAATGAATGGAGCGACGTTCGGAAGCGCGCCGAAGCGGGCTTCGTACTGGTCCATTAAGACATCGAGCTTGTGAAGCAGATCTTTGGTGAGCTCCTGAGCCGAGGCACTGCGGACGGAGCGGGCGAGGCTGACCATCAGGCCAAGGATGATGATCATCGCGCCGACGGTGGTGAGCATTTCCAGGAGGGTGTAGCCGGGGCGCACACGCAAGGCAGGCCGAGTTCGAATCTGCGCAAAAATATTCAACCGATCATGCTCCGGGAATTGCCTGCAACTGAAAAAACCATCCAGGCGAATTTATGATCAAGGAGAAGGAAAGTAGATGGTGAAGTTGGTGACGTCGTCGCTGGTATGGGGTGAAACCAGCGCACCCTGCATCGTTTTATCGTACCCGAATAGCCCATTTGGACCGGCCGACCAGAGGAGAAAAGGCAGATTCTGCTGGGAATCGGGATGATCTTTATCCTGGGTATCGACCATTCCGTTGTGATTGAGGTCGCCCAGCATTTCCTGCACAGTTGACACGGCCATCAAATCCTGAGGACCAAGCGAAGCTTTCTGCTCTTGAAATTGCGAGGTGGTGAAGGTGCTCGGCTCTTTGAAGTAGATCATGTCGTACATCGGGCGCGGGCCATTGCCGGGATATGTATTCACATAGCTTACGGTGGGGTCGGCATTGGCTGTGGCTGCGCAGTAATAAATGGGATGATCCCAATAGTCGAGGATGACCATTGCCGAATCGTCATCCGTAGGCAGGGCTGCCGAGGATTTCGTGCCGTTCATATTCATGAGCCTGAATTTTCCCGGAGTGAGATAAGGGCCGTACACTTGCCCTTTGGTGCCCCGGGTACGAAAGCCCATGCCATCGCTTCCATCACTGACAGGATGAGTGTTATCCGAAACAGCCGGCCCAGGAGCCAACAGAGCCCAGCAGAGCAGTTCGGCCCCGCTGACGAAAGTTGGATCACCGGTCTGAATACCTGGCGGAAGCCTTGGATAATCACGTTGGTCGGCGCGGTATGCTTCAAGGGCCTGAGAAATTGATTGAAGGTCCGCCGACTGGCGGGTTCGCTGCGCGGTCTTGTTAGCCTTCCCAAGCATCGCCACCACGAGACTCATGATCAAAACGATAATGCCAACCGTGATGATAAGTTCGATCATCGAAAACGCGGGTCTCGACGTTCTACGACCGAATTTTAAATTCGCCTGAGAATGCATTGCTTTTCAACGGCCTATATCAGTTGGAAACTATGATGGCATCTTTCGCCAGCCACGCACGGCTTGCTCCCGTCGCGATCAGGATAAAGCCGTCCTTGCCTTTGGGCACTTCGGCACTTCCGGCCACCGCGTTTCCCGACGAGTCAACCTGAGTCATGCCCTCATTTCGGAGCGCATCGTACCAACTCATATAGTGCTTGGAATCACCGCCCGTCATAAAGTCGAAGTCGAAGGGATGACCGGGCTGGGGCGTACTCGGGTTGCCGGCGTAGACCGTAAAGTCCGCAGTGTGATATTGGCTCGAGTTGCCTTGCTGCGCCAGAGGATCGGAGCCGTTGTCGTCAATTACGGCCGAAGCGCCAACACGGGCCCGCATATAGATAATGGGCTTGGGTTCAGGGAAAGCATCGAGAAATTCGGGGATCTGCGTATCGCCCGGGCTTGCGGGGCCGCCGTACAAGGCCTTGTAATTGCCCGTATTCTGATCGCCCGGCACCCAGTCCATTTCGGTTGCCACGTAGTCGATGTATGCGTTGTAGCGTTTAGGATTAGAAGCATTGAGGCTCAATGCACCATTCGTGGTGAGCGGAGTGGTCTTGGAGGCGTCGAACGTGAATTTTGAATAGGTTTGGTCGGGGTTGAGGCCACCCAGCAGCGATAAGGTGAGGTTCTCGGTAGAGGTTACGGGAATACTTACCGTATTGCTGTTCCCATACAATTGAGCATCCGGCATGATCCCAGGTGCCGCGTGCCAGTCGCCCATATAGACCTGGCAAGCGGAGGCAATCTTCTGTACCAAAGCGCGGGTCTTTACCTCGTAACCTCGCTTTCGCACACCGGCGATGGCAGGGATCAGAATGCTCATCAAAACCAGCAGAACGAACAAAACAACCATCAATTCGACGAGCGTGAATCCGGCACTGCGATTTCGATGACCTGACTTTTTATTCATGTAACGCTCCGCACTCACTAGCGGCACGAACTATCCGTTCTTCTGCGAGGACATGCCTTCGATCAGCGAGATCATCGGCATGAACATCGCGACGACGATGAACCCGACGATCACGCCCAGCACGACGACCATGACCGGCTCAAGCACGCTGATCAGCGAACTGACCAGCACGTCCACGTCTGCGTCGTAGTTGTCCGCGACCTTAATGAGCATTTTGTCCAAGTCGCCGGTTTCCTCACCGACGTCAATCATGTTGACCACGATCGCATCGCAGACTTTGGTGGCGCGAAGAGGGTCAGCCATCGATTCGCCTTCGCGGATCGCATCATGAACCTTGGTCAAAGCGCGGGCGAAGACTTCATTGCCGCTGGTTTCTTTGGTGATGTTAATGGCATCGAGAATCGGCACGCCAGCGCTGATCAGGGTGCCGAGCGTTCGCGTGAAGCGAGCAACCGACGTCTTGGAAATGATCAAACCGATAATCGGAATCTTCAGCTTAAAGACGTCGGTGCCATATCGACCGCCGTCGCTCAAACGAATCAGTCGCCAGAGAATGACCGCCAGGATCGGAGAGAACAGCAGGTAAGCCCAACCGTACTCATTAGCCATGAAATTACTGGCGTCCATCATCACCTGGGTCGGCCACGGCAGCTTGAGATGGAAATCCTTAAAAATGCCTTGGAACTTGGGAATGACGACGATCATGATCATCGTCACGACGCCCACGGCAATGGTGATGACCACTGCCGGATAGATCATGGCGCCGACGACTTTCTTTTTCAGCTTCGCGGCCTTTTCCATGAAGTCGGCCAGGCGGGCCAGAATCAGATCGAGCACGCCGCCCGCCTCACCGGCGGCAATCATGTTCACATAGAGCTTGTCGAAAGCCTTGGGATACTTGGCCATCGCATCCGACAGGCTGCCACCGGCTTCAACTTCCTCGGCCACGCCACCCACGATTGCCTTAAGCAGGCCCTGCCTCTGCTGTTCTTCAAGAATTTGAAGCGATCGAAGAATTGGCAAGCCGGCGTCCTGTAGCGTCGAAAGCTGGCGCGTGAAGTTCACAAGGTGCTTGCGCTTGACCCCGCCGATCGCAAATGGAATTTTCTTCTTTGGAGCAAAGTCAGCCTGGGCACCCTTTTTTGCCACCTTTTTCTTGGCGGCTTTCTCGCGGACCTTGGTTGGGAAGAATCCCTTGCCGCGGATCTTGGCAATGGCTTCTTCAGAAGAGGCTGCATCGACCTCATCCTTGACTTCCTGCCCCGACGAATTCATCGCCTCAAATGCATAAGTCGGCATGTCCGCTCCATGCTAGAAAGTGCCGTTAAGATTGCAGCAGAAAAGGTTTATATCTGTCACACCGGCCTGAACCAATTGAATTTCGCTCACGCGAGCAAACCATTATTCGCAGTGTCCACTTACAACGGGATGTTCGGCAGGCCATGCGGCTTCCGAGGTTTACTTCGTGGTAAAGCCAAGAAGAAAATTACCCTTCTTCCATGATCGTTTCGCGGACCACTTCTTCGATTGTGGTTTGGCCATCATAGATGGCCATCAAGCCCGCCTGGCGAAGCGTGCGCATGCCGCGCTTTTTGGCTTCAACGCGCAGGATCTGGGTGCTGGCATGTTTGATGATCAAATCGCGCATTTCGTCGTCGAGAGTCATGATTTCATAGATACCCATTCGACCGCGATAGCCAGTGTTGTTGCAATGCTCGCAGCCTCTTCCGTAATGGAACTTGCGCCCTGACACGTCGTCTGGCCGAAGTTCCAGTTCCATGAGCTGCTCTTCGCTAGGCATGAACTCAGTCTTGCACTGAGAGCAAATTTTTCGAACGAGGCGCTGAGCGATGATGCCTTCGAGCGTCGCCGTCACCAGGAACGGCTCGAGCCCAAGATCCAGTAGACGGGCGATAGCCGAGGGCGCATCATTCGTGTGAAGGGTCGAGAATACCAAGTGGCCAGTCAGTGAGGCCTGCACGCTGATTTCCGCCGTCTCCTTATCGCGGATTTCGCCGACCAGAATTGTGTCGGGGTCCTGACGCAACATCGAGCGAAGAATTCTCGCAAAGGTCATCTCGATGTCAGGCTTGATCTGGCACTGAATGATTCCGTCGATGTCATATTCGACCGGATCTTCAGCCGTGATCAGTTTGCTCGATGGATCATTCAATTCGCGGAGAGCGGAATAGAGCGTAGTGGTTTTGCCGGATCCCGTCGGACCGGTACAGATCACAATGCCGTTGGGCTTGTGAATGAGCTGGCGAATCATCTTCAAGTCTTCGTCGCGCATGCCCAGCTTATCGAGATCGAGGCTGACGTTGCTGCGATCGAGAACACGCATGACGACGCTTTCGCCAAACATCGTCGGCAGAACGCTTACGCGAAGATCGATCGGCTGGTTGTTGACGTTCAATTCGATACGGCCGTCCTGTGGAAGACGGCGCTCGGCGATATCCAGGCCCGCCATAACTTTGATTCGGCTGGCGATAGCCGGAGCGATGTGCGAAGGCGGCGGCATCATTTCATACAACACGCCGTCGATGCGATAACGCATCTTGAATTCTTCTTCAAAGGGCTCGAAGTGAACGTCAGAGGCTTTATCCTTAATGGCCTGCAGCAACACTAGGTTGATGAGCTTTTTCACCGGTGCAAGGTCAGCCGCCTCGCTTATTGTCGCCAGATCGACTGACTCGCCGCGCTTGCCCAGTTCTTTGAGCGTTTCATCGTTGCTCAAATCATTGAGAAGGTCGCCCATGCTCTCAGCGGCGGCCTGATAATGCTTGTTGATCAGCCGCTCTAGGATTTCTGGATCGGCCAGCACCGCCTGCACTTCATAGCCCATCAATGAACGTAGATCATCAATGGCTCGGAAGTTTTCCGGGCTTGCCATCGCGACCACAAGCTTTTTGCTGGCTGGATCAAATTCGATCGGCAGAACCTTCTGAGTCGTCGCGATCTGCGGCGGAACCGCAGCGATCATGGCCGGGGTGATTTGTTTGCCTTCAAGGCTCACCAGCTCGTATCCGCGCTGAGCCGCTAGGGCGAGATTCAGATCGACTTCCTTGACGTAACCCAGATCGATCAAGATTCGGCCGAGGGCACCGCCTTTTTTCTTCTGGAAGTCGAGGGCTTCGACGATTTGATCGCGCGTGACCTTGTTCATCTTGGTCAGCACGCGGCCAATCGGACGGCCTTTCAGTTCTGCCACGGGTGGCATGCCAGTTCCGCTCGCCGGGGCGGCTGGCGCCTCGGGTGCTGCAGGCGCTGCGGGTGCCGCTGGCGCAGGAGGCTTGGCTCCATTGGCGCCCGGTGCGGCGGGCTTGGTGCCGGCAGGTGGCTGACCATGCCCCGCAGGTCTCAGCGACGGCCGCGGAATGATTGGTGCCTTGGCGCCGCCGACCGGGGGCTTGATCACAGGACGGGGTACGGTGGGCGCCGGCTTATGGGCCGGTGCCGCGGTTCCCTGTCCATTGGGTCCCGAATGATTGGGATCATCGGGAGTCTGCGACGGAGTTGTTGCCGGCGGTGGAATGATGCGAGACATTCGGTGTCACCTCGATCGAAATTCTGCCAGACTTACATTACTGACCCATCCGCGCCACGGGTCTGGCACATGATCCACTTGCGGACGCCGCTGACAAGCTCTTGCAACGCGCCGCAAAACAAATCCTCTAACGTTTGGCCTGCATGGCCGCCATCCGCGCCCGATTGGCCGCGATCTGCGCCTGGCGGTCGGGGTCGGCCGCGGCAGCCTGTCCGGGTTGCGGCTTTCCAATGACTGAAGCGGTCGGTGCTGGGGTCCCTGCCGCAACATCGTCGGCCTCGGCTGAAAGTGCGTCGTCTTCGACTTCGACATTCAAGCCTGCGCGACGCATGCGCTCGACCATCTGGCCCGGGATTTTGCTCTTGTCGATGCATTCCTCGGCGCTGATGCGGCCCGACGTGAAATGCCGGTAAAGGTTGTCGTCCAGAAGCTCCATGCCGTAGCGCTTACCGGTCTGAATTTCCGAGTCGATTCGGAAACTCTTGTTGTCGCGAATCAGATTCTGAATGGCAGGCGTGACATACATAAACTCGTAAGCAGCCAGCATTCCGCCATCGACATCGATGCGCGGACACAACGCCTGCGAAAGCACGGCAATCAGGTTGTTAGCAAGCTGAACGCGAACCTGCTCCTGCTGATCGGTCGGGAAAGCATCGATGATACGGTTGATCGTCGAAGCGGCACCCGACGTGTGCAATGTCCCAAACACCAGGTGGCCGGTTTCAGCGGCCGTGATGGCCGAGCCGATCGTCGCCAGGTCGCGCATTTCGCCGACCAGCATGACGTCCGGGTCCTGACGAAGAGCGCGACGCAGAGCTTCCGAGAAGCTCGGCACATCGACACCGATTTCGCGCTGCACGACGATGCTCTTTTTGTGCTGGTGATAGTATTCGATCGGGTCTTCCATCGTGATGATGTGGCGATCGAAGTTCTCGTTGATGTAATTGATCATGCAGGCCAGCGTCGTCGTCTTTCCTGAGCCGGTCGGACCGGTCACCAGGAAGATTCCGCGCGGACGTCGGCAGATTCCCTCGGCCATCTTGGGAAGGCCGATCTGCTCGAAGGTCATGATGTTGTTGGGAATTCGGCGAAGCACCAGCGAGCAGGCACCCTTCTGCTTGAAGATGGCCACGCGAAAACGCGCCTGATCGCCGTAGGCAAAACCGAAGTCGCCCGAACCGCTTTCTTCATACTCCTGCTGGATTCGTTCCGGCGTGATGGACTTCATCAACGCGACCGTATCCTCAGGCTCCAGCACTTTGGTCTGGAGCTCGCGCAAATGTCCGCTTACGCGCAATGTAGGCGGCCGACCGACGGCCATGTGAAGGTCGCTGGCCTTCTTGCGGACCACAGTTTCCAGCAGGCGATCGATTTGGATTGTTGTTGCCATAACTTCTTGTGGACTGTTAACAAAGGCCTGTCAATAAACTCAACCGGTCACGATGCCTTCGACCTGCGCGACCTTGACGATTTCCTCGGCGGTGGTTGTTCCATTAAGGACTTTGATTCGCCCGTCGGCAAGAAGCGTCTTCATGCCGCTGGCGATCGCGGCCTTGCGAATCTTGTTGGTGGGCGCACGTTCGAAGGCGAGATTGCGAATCTCGCTGTTCAGGTTCATCATTTCGAAGATGCCCAGTCGGCCGCGGAAACCGATGCCCGAGCAGAATTCGCAGCCGCGCGGCTTGTAGAGCGTCTTATCCTTCAGATCGTCTTGAGTGATTCCGCACAACTTCAGCCACATCGGATTGGGCTCTTTGTCGGGCGTCTTGCACTTGGGACAAAGCACGCGCACCAGACGCTGGGCCATTACCGCCTGGATTGAGCTTGCGACAAGGAAGGGTTTCACACCCATATCGATCAGACGCGTGATCGCTCCAGGAGCATCGTTGGTGTGAAGCGTAGAGAACACCAGGTGACCCGTGAGGGCCGCCTGGATGGCCACTTCCGCCACTTCCATGTCGCGAATTTCGCCGACCAGAATGATATTAGGCGCCTGACGCAACATTGCGCGGAGGATCTTGGAAAACGTGAGCCCAATCTGATCGCGCACCTGGCACTGGTTGATGCCCGTGAAGTTGTATTCCACCGGATCTTCAGCGGTGATGATCTTACGGTCGGGACGGTTCAGCTCATTGAGTGCACCGTAAAGTGTCGTCGTTTTTCCAGAACCGGTTGGTCCGGTGACCAGAAAGATTCCGTTGGGGCGCTTGATGGTCTTCTGGAACGCTTTGTAGTCGTCTTCCTCGAAGCCCAGGTTTTGAATGCCGATGCGGACTGAATCGGGGCGCAGAATACGAAGCACGACCGATTCGCCGTGATAGGCCGGCAAGGTGCTGACGCGGAAGTCAATGTTCGATCGATCGACGGTCAACTTGATGCGACCGTCCTGTGGAAGGCGCTTCTCGGCGATGTCGATGCCCGCCATGATCTTCAAGCGGCTGATCAGAGGAGCGCGCATGCGGATCGGAATGCGATCGCGCTCGACGCATTCGCCGTCGATACGGTATCGAACGCGCACGCGGTCCTTCATCGGCTCGATGTGAATATCGCTCGCTCGGCTGCGAACCGCTTCGGCGATCATCGCCTGCACGAGTTTGATGATCGGCGCCTGCGTCGGATCGTTCTGCGCTTCCGAGCCGATCTCGTCCACGTCGATCGATTTATCGATCGAGCGGTCCACAGATCGGTCCATCGAGCGATCGACCGATTTATCCATGGTGGCATCCAGCGATTTGCGGAGCCGGTCAATGGATTGGTCCATCGTTTTATCGATGGTGTTCTGCGCCGATGTCTGGAACATGTCGTCGATGATCGCCTTAATGCGGCCGCGCGGCGCCAGCACGGTGCGAATTTCGGTGTGCAGGCGGAAACGCAGAATGTCGAGCATTTCCAGATCAAGCGGGTCATGTACCGCAATTCGCAGCCTTCCGTTTTCTTTGCTGAGCGGAAGGATCAGATATTTGCGCATCAGGTCATCGGGAATAGCACTGACGACATTGGGAGAAATCGAGCTCTTGTCGAGATCGACATATTCCATATTGTGCTGCGATGCCAAGGCTTTACAGACGGCCGCGTCGCTGACCAGTTTGAGATCAATCAGCGCCTCGCCAATACGCTGGTTTTGCTTCTTGGCATGCTCGAGGGCTCGATTCACGTCCTTGGGAGCCACTGCTCCCCATTCGACCAGAAGCTCTCCGAGCCGTTTTTGCTGCTTAGCCATAGGTGTGCTTCCTCTACTGGCGTTGGTCCGGCGCGTCCGCGGCGAGGCATGAACGACATAAGCCCGGGCGCCTTAAGATTGCCGTCAAATTATACCTCTATCACACGGGCGGGGTTCACTTTATGCGAGTATACGCCAGCCGCGGACAGGCCGGGCTGCGCGTCCCAATCTTTGCTGCTTATCCACAGTGTACCCCCTAAAGGCGGGCTACCACAAGGAATTTCTGCTTCATTTACTCGATTGAGCGCATCTGACAGAAAGGGAACCTGCCTACTTGCTATGCGAACGCCCGATCTCGTGCCGAGGAACTAGACGGCCCTCGCGTATGTGAGAAGCGGCAACTTTTGCCGGAAGCTGCGTTCTTTGACGGATAAGTCGCTTTTTGCCACTAAACCGGATCCACCTGAACACTGGCACTGGTTTTGATTTTAGGGTTTTCGCCAGCCACTAAGGTGGTGGCTGGGGGTGACAATCGGTAGTCACTCGTTTATGGAGCGCGGTTGGTTCCCACGGGCAGTGTCGTCCGACCGGCGGTCGGTCGGACGACACTCCGCCCGGGTTTTCTTTTTCCGGCATTACCAAAAAGCGCGCGGCGGAAACAATTGGCCTAGGCGCGCGTAATTACAGATGCGGGGCGGGGTCCGAAGCCCGACGAGCTTTTTAGAAGACGTCGGGCTTTTTGTTTGCAATTACCTCATCGCTTGGATCGTCCTACCGCTCACGTCATCCGTCTTCATCTTACGGAAATCTGCGCGCGTTAATATTCGAGCTATAATCAGCTTATGAGTCGAATCTCCCCGCGAAGGATCTGGATCGCTCGCGGCATTGCTGCCGCGGCCGATCTCCTGCAGATCGTGGCGTTCCCGTATTTCTTCGAAGGAATTCTTTCGCCGCTCAATGCAATTCTTGATGTGGTTGTTGCCGCAGCCTTGGTTCTTATCGTGGGATGGCATATTGCATTTCTTCCAAGCTTCGTTGTCGAGCAGATTCCTTTTGCCGACCTTGCGCCGACATGGAGCATCGCCGTGTTGATTGTCACGAGGAAGGCAGGCCGAAAACAGCCGATCATCGAGCCGCCCTTCGCGTGACAATTCCCTTTTGCACTTGGCTGAAAACTACGAAGCCTATTTGTTTGGAAGGCAAGTATTTAGCGCGCAAAGTGGACGGCAGAACTTTTTAAAAATCCAGCCAATAAAAAAACAACGCCGCCCGTTATGAAAGGGTAAGAATTGCAATGTTCTAACTTGGGAGGTTTTTGATGGGCAAGGAGAGCTGTTCGTGGTGTGGTAGTCGCCAGCATGTCCGCCCGGGGGCGTCTCGACGCGAATTCCTTTACGTGGGACTCATCGGTGGTCTTGGATTGACGTTGGGCGATTATTTGGCCCAAACTGCCCAGGCAAGCATCGTTGCTGAGCCCGGTGCGATTCCCGCCAAGGAAGGCGTTGCCAAATCGGTGATCCACATTTTCCTGCCCGGGGGCATTTCGAGCCACGAGTTCTTAGACCCCAAGCCGGACGCGCCAGCCGAATATCGCGGCCCATTTGGAACAACCAAAACGAAGATCGAAGGCGAAGTCTTCTCGGAGCTGATGCGAGAGACGGCGGGCATTGCCGACAAAATCACCGTCGTTCGCTCGCTCACGCATGGCGAAGCCGCCCATGAGCGCGGCACCCACAACATGTTCACCGGCTATCGCCCCAGCCCGGCGATTCTCTTCCCCAGCTTCGGCAGCATTGTCAGCGAAGAATTTGGGCCGCGGAAAAATATGCCGCCTTATGTCTGCATTCCTTCCGAGCCCAATCCCTATGCCGGCCCCGGTTATCTCAGCTCAGCCTACGGCCCCTTCAGCCTTGGCGCTGATCCGGCCAACCGCAATTTCCGCGTGCGCGATCTGAATCTGCCCGGCGGGGTTGATGATGCCCGCTTCACTGAGCGCAAGAGCATCCTCGCCACGGTCGATGACCATTTCCGAAAGCTGGAGAAATCCGATTCGCTGCACGCGATGGATACGTTCTATCAGCGTGCGTACAGCATGATCAGCTCGCAGAACGCGCGCGAAGCGTTCGACATGAGCAAAGAGCCGGATCATCTCAAGGACCAGTATGGTCGCAACCAGGCTGGCATGCGGATGCTGATGGCTCGACGACTTGTCGAGGGTGGTGTGCGATTTGTCTCGATGACGTACGGCGGATGGGATCACCATGTTGGCATCAATCGCGGATTCCGCCAGCAGATGCCGCAGTTCGACAAGGCGTTTGCAGCCCTGATTCGCGATCTCGATGATCGCAAGCTGCTTGATTCAACCATCGTCATGGTGTCCAGCGAATTTGGTCGAACCCCGAAGATCAACCAGACCGAAGGTCGCGATCACTGGCCCAAGTGCTTCAGCATCGTTCTTGCCGGCGGCGGCTTCAAGCGCGGGCAGATCTACGGCGCGTCCGATTCGACCGGCGCAGAGCCGGATTCCGATCCACTGACGGTTGAAGATATGTCCGCCACCTTCTATCACCAGCTTGGGATCGACCCGACCAAGCGCCTCATGTCGCCGGGCAATCGGCCAATCGACATCGTTCGTGGCGGAAGGGTTGTGCCAGAACTGCTGGCTTGAGATATCGCTTCGATTTGCCGGGCGCGCTCCCGACGGGCCGCCCGGCAAATGAATGAAGCCCTGGTCGTGCAGTTCTCAGCGAGATCGATCACCTCATGCTTATGCTCAGATTTCCCTGCGCAATCGCCGTCTTCTGTATCACAGTGCTTGCGGGCGCTCTTTGCCTGGAAGCGGCTACGCCTGACTTGCAGGTGATTTTGCCGCGCGGCGTGCAGCGCGGCACTGAGGCTGATCTCGAATTGCATGGCAATCGCCTGAACGACGCGCAGGACATTCTGTTTTTCACGCCGGGCATCACCGTTAAATCCTGGAAGGTGGTCAACGCGCAACGTGTCGATTGTCACGTTCAGGTGGCGAAGGATGCACCCATCGGTGAAATCTGCGCACGCCTCCGCTCAGCCAGCGGGCTTTCGGATGTGCGAACCGTTTACGTCGGCCCCTTCCCGATCCTCCCTGAAGCCAAGACGAACATCGATTTCGAACATCCGCAGCCGGTGACGCTCAACACCACCATCACCGGCGTGATTCAGAATGAGCAGGCCCAATACTTTTCCGTCGATTTGAAGAAAGGCCAGCCGCTCACAGTCGAAGTGCATGGCATGCGCCTCGGCGATGACTTCGATCCCTACGTCGCCATCCTCAACAAAAAGAAATATGAGCTGGCCGTCTCCGATGACACGGCCCTGACGATGCAGGACCCAGTTGCATCAATCGTCGCGCCGGATGATGCGACCTACTTCATTCAGCTTCGCGACAGCTCCTACCGCGGCGGTTCTCAAGCTCATTACCTGATGCACGTTGGCTTGTATCCTCGCCCTCGCGCGGTTTACCCACTGGGCGGGCAGGTGGGCGAGCAACTGACGGTGCATTGCATCAATGACGCCGCCGGCCCCTTCGATCAGGCCATCAAACTTCCGGACAAGCCGCAATCGATGCTGGATTTGATTGCGGACCACAACGGGCTGCTGGCGCCGTCACCCAATTTCCTGCGGGTTTCGCCCTTTCCCAATGTTCTGGAATCGGAACCCAACAACGACCCACAACGTGCGACCGTCGCCACCGGCGAACTTCCGCTGGCTCTGAACGGCATCATCGAAAAGCCCAACGATGTCGATTTCTTCCGCTTCAAAGCCCATCGCGGCCAGCCGATCGACATTCGCGTTTATGCCCGTGCGCTTCGCTCGCCGCTCGATTCGGTGATCGTTCTGTACAACGAAAAGGGCAATTATATTGCATCCAACGACGACTCCGGCTCTCCTGACAGCTACATCCGCTTCGACCCCCCTGCCGACGGCCAGTATCTGGTGAGCATCTACGACCAGCTTCATGCCGGCGGCCCTGATTACACGTATCGAATCGAGCTGACGCCGGTGAAGCCGCACATTGTGCTGTCGATCCCGCAGTACAACATCAATTCACAGGAGCGTTGGACGATTCCCGTTGCGCGCGGCAACCGCTACGCCACGCTCATTCGCGCGACGCGAAGCGATTTCGGTGGAGATGTGAAGCTTGAATGCCCCGACCTTCCGCCCGGCGTGACGATGATCGCACCGGATGTTTCGGAAATCACCGATGTGACGCCGGTCGTGTTTGAAGCCAAGGTAGATGCGCCGATTGGCGGAAAGTTATGCGATCTGCTGGCCAAGCCGACCAATTCCAAGATCGAAGCGCCCAGCGAATACAGCCAGCAAATCGATCTGGTTATCGGCATCAACAACCAGCCGATGTACAAAACCTACGTTCATCAAATCGCCGTCGCGGCAACTGAGGAAGCGCCGTTTACGCTGCATCTCGAGCAACCCAAGGTGCCGCTCGTGCAGGGCGGACTGATGAATTTGAAAGTGACCGCGACGCGAAAGGCTGGCTTCAAAAATCCGATTTCGCTTCGGCTGCTGTTCCAGCCGCCCGGAACCGGAGCACCCGGTGCTGTCGATCTCCCCGGCGACAAAGATGAAATGCTCTATCCGCTCAATGCCAACACCAATGCTCCATTGAAAAAATGGAAAATCTGCGTGCTGGGCGAATCAGACGTGTCTGGGCAGCTTTGGGTCTCGTCGGAGCTGGTCGAAATTGAAGTCGCCAAGCCGTATGTCACCGGCCAGATTCAAATGGCCGCCGCCGAGCAGGGCAAACCCGCACAGCTCCTCTGCAAGCTGGACCAGCAGGAGAAATTCGACGGCAAAGCGAAGGTGCAGTTGCTGGGTTTACCGGCCGGTGTCGTCGCGGAAGACAAGGACATCACTGACGCAGATAAGGAAGTGATCATCCCGCTGAAGATCGATGCCAAAAGCCCAGTCGGCAAGCACAATTCGCTTTTCTGCCGGGTGACCGTGATGAAAGACGGGCAGGAGATCATTCACAATCTCTCGCACGGCGTGCTGCGCATCGATCCGCCGGATGTGCCTAAGGGCAAGGCGCAGGCTGTCGCCAAAGCGCCCAAACCCGGAGCAACCGCCCGGCCCCTCACTCGACTTGAGAAGCTTCGACAGGAAGAGGGAAGCGTGCATTAGGCATGGATAGGAGAATTCCGTTGGTTTATCGGAATGGCGCCATGAAAAGATTTTTGACTATCGCCGTCGCATTCCTGGGATTGACCTTCGCAGGCCATGCGCTCGCGCAAGCCGATGAAACGAGCGGCGCGAAGTTCGAGGTTTATCCTTCCGATGTGAATCTCAATACTGCTGCCGACAGCCAGTCAATTGTCGCGCAGCTGGTTTTGCCCGATGGTCGTACGCGCGATGTGACCGAAAGCGCGAAGTTCGAGCCTTCGGATCCAAAACTGGTGACCATCAATGGTCACATCCTCAAGCCGCACGCCGACGGCACCGGCGAATTGAAGATCAGCTTCGAGAACTACTCGGCAACCATTCCGCTGCATGTAAAAGAAGCTACCGTCGCTCGTCCGATCAGCTTTCGGCTCGATGTGATGCCGGTCTTCCTGAAAGCCGGCTGCAACGTCGGTGGCTGCCATGGCGCAGCGCGCGGAAAAGACGGCTTTCACCTTTCACTGTTTGGATATGACCCGGCAGGCGATTACGAAAACCTCACGCGCCAGCTTTCAACGCGTCGAATTAATTTGGCCGTTCCGGAGGAAAGCCTTCTGCTGCAAAAGGCGATTGGAAAAGTCCCACACACGGGCGGCGAACGCTTCAAGGACACCAGTCCGCTCTATCACACGCTGCTCGACTGGCTCAAAGCCGGCGCGCCGGATGATTCGCCCAAGGTCGCCGAAGCAACGTCGCTGGAGATTCTTCCGAAGCAGGCGGTCATGGAAGAGGGCGACCACCAGCAGATGACCGTGCGGGCCCATTATTCCGATGGCTCCACGCGCGACGTCACGAGCCTCGCGCTCTACATGAGCAACAACGACTCGTCCGCCAAGATCGACGACGAGGGCAAGATCACCGCGCCGGCCCGAGGCGAAGCCTTTGTCATGGCCCGCTTCGCTACGTTCACCGTCGGCTCGCAGGTGATCGTTATCCCCAAGAACCTAAAGTACAAATTCCCCGACGTCCCCGAATACAATTACATCGATACGCTGGTCGATGCGAAGCTCAAGAAGCTGCGGATTCTTCCATCCGATTTGTGCAGCGACGAAGTCTTCCTTCGCCGCGCGACGATCGACATCACCGGCACCCTGCCGACCGCGGAAGAGCATGACCAATTCATTGCCGACACCGATCCCAAAAAGCGCGAGAAGCTGGTCGATGAGCTGCTGACGCGCAAGGAATTTGTCGAGATGTGGGTGATGAAATGGGCCGAGCTGCTGCAGATTCGCTCGGACAATCAGCAAGTCAGCTACAAAGCCGCCCTGCTCTATTACAACTGGCTGGAAGACAAGATCGCCCACAACGTGCCGTTCGACGAGATCGTCCGCGAGCTTCTGGAAGCGGACGGCGGCACGTTCAAGAATCCCGCCACCAATTACTATCAGGTCACTCGCGAGACTCTGAAGCTGGCCGAGAATACCGCCCAGGTTTTCATGGGCATGCGCATTCAATGTGCCCAGTGCCACAATCACCCATTCGATCGCTGGACGATGAACGATTACTACGGCTTTGCCGCCTTCTTCTCGCAGGTGGGCCGAAAGCAGTCGGAAGATCCGCGCGAGGTCATTGTCTTCAACAGCGGCGGCGGCGATGTTCACCATCCAGTCGGCGGCCGAGTGATGGAGCCTAAATTCCTCGGCGGAGCGACGCCGGACGTAAAAGGCAAGGACCGCCGGGTCGTGCTGGCCAACTGGCTGGCTTCGCCTCAAAACCCATACTTTGCAAAGAATATCGCTAACATCATCTGGGCGCAATATTTCGGCAAAGGCATCATCGATCCGGTCGATGACGTGCGCGTCAGCAACCCGGCCGTCAATCCGGAGTTGCTCGATGCCCTAGGCAAAAAACTCGAAGATTACCACTTCGATTTCAAGCGGCTCGTGCGCGATATCTGCACCTCCCGCACTTATCAGCTTTCCACTCAGACCAACACCAGCAATGAGCAGGACGATCGCAATTTCGCCCATAGTCTCGTGCGCCGGATGCGCGCTGAAGTGCTGCGCGACTGTATCACCCAGGTGACCGAAACCAAGGACAAATTCCGCGGCCTGCCGCTGGGTTCGCGAGCGGTGGACATTGCCGACGGCAACACCACCGATTTCTTCCTCACCACCTTTGGACGGGCCACCCGCGAAACCGCCTGCTCGTGTGAAGTGAAGATGGAGCCGAACCTTTCGCAGGCCCTGGCCCTGATCAATGGCAACATTGTGCAGACCAAAGTGCAAGGCAGCGCGGTCGTAACCGGTCTGCTGAAGGAGAAGATGGAGCCGGACCAGGTCGTGCAGGCCCTGTATCTGCGATGTTTAGGCCGGCGGCCCAGCAGCGATGAGATGTCTGCACTCCATGAACAGATCGCGGCGGCAGGCAAAAATGATCGCAAAGTCCTCGACGACATCTTCTGGGCACTCCTCAATTCGCAGGAGTTCATGTTCAATCACTAGCTTTGGACAAAAAGGCAGTAAAGATTTGGCAGTAGTGGAGCGGAGAGTCATGGTTCGAGTGATGGGTTACAAGAGCTGGCTGGTCCTGGCAGGTTCAATCTGTCTTGCCGCGCCCACGTTCGGGCAGACAAAGGTGAACTATCAGGATGACATGCTGCCGATTTTCCGCAATGACTGTCTCAATTGTCACAATCCCGACAAGAAGAAGGGCGGCCTCGATTTGAGCAGCTTTCAAGCGGCTCTGGCTGGGGGCGATGATGGACAGGTCATCAATTCCGGAGACCCCGATGGCAGCAAGCTCTTTCGGCTGGTGACCCACGCCGAAGAACCGACGATGCCGCCCAAGAAGGATAAGCTGCCGGACAAAGAGCTGAATCTGATTAAGGCGTGGATTGCCGGCGGCGCGTTGGAAACCAAGAACGGCAAAGCCATCGCGTCCGCTAAACCGAAGCTCGATCTTAGCGTCGCTTCGACCGGGATGCACAAGCCCGACGGCCCCCTGCCGATGCCGCACGACTTTGTGCTGGAGCCTTTTGCACGCGCCACCCGCGCCTGGGCGCCCTATTGCATGGCTTCCAATCCTTGGTCTCCCGTGGTTGCGATCGGCGGCGAGCATCAGGTCCTGCTTTACAATCCGCAGACGCTGGATCTTTTGGGAATTGTCCCTTTCCTCGACGGCGAGCCTTGCGTCACCCGCTTCAGCCGAAATGGAAAGATGCTGATGATCGGCGGCGGCGTTGCTGCCAAGAGCGGGAAAGTCTCGCTCTGGGACATCACCACCGGCAAGCACATTACCGACGTCGGCAATGAATTCGACCAGGTGATTGCCGCTGACTTGAGCCCCGATCAGACGACCGTCGCCCTGGGCGGGCCGACCAAGTCGCTGAAGATCTACTCCACGCAAGATGGCACGCTGCTCCACTCAATCAAGAAGCATACCGACTGGGTGACGGCGATCTCCTACAGCTCTGATGGCGTGCTGCTGGCCAGCGGCGACCGTGCCGGCGGCCTGTGGGTCTGGGAAGCCAAATCGGGCCGCGAGTTTTACAACCTTGCCGCGCATAAGGCCGGCATTACCGCGGTCGCATTCCGCGATGACGCCAATTATCTGGCCAGCGCCAGCGAAGACGGCACCATCAAGCTGTGGGACATGCAGAGTGGCAACCAGGTCAAGAGCTGGAACGCACATGGCAGCGGCGTCCTCTCGGTCGAGTTCACCCACGATGGCCGGCTCGTTTCCTGCGGGCGCGATCACGTAGTCAAGTTATGGAATGCCAATGGCTCGCAAATCCGACAGCTCGACGGATTCCGCGACATCGCACTCGACGCGACGTTTGATTGTGACGGAAAGCGAGTCATCGCAGCCGACTGGACTGGCGAAATTCGCATCTGTGACGCTGCCACTGGAAAGATCCTGGGCCATCTCGATGACGATCCCGCTCCGCTGGCTGATCGCCTGATGACCGGGCAAAAGACATTGCTTAAGGCGCAAGCAGCGCTGACTCAAACCGATGCGAAATTTAATCAAATGCAGGCCACTGTCCGGCGTGCCAACGATGAAAAGCTTCAGGCCGAGCACGTGATCGCGGATTCGAAGCAGACCATCCCTGCCGGCCAAGGTGCGCTGACTAAAGCCGAGGCAGACCTTCATGCAGCCAACGCCGATCTGGATGTCGCTCGCAATCGGGTCACGCGCTTGCAGGCCGAGCTGGATCGATTGAATCAGTCCGCGCACCGCGCGGTCGATTTACAACGCGCTGCGATTGCCGACGGCAAGGCAGCCACTTCCCCCAATGCATCCGTTTCGGCACGTGTGGTCATGACCACGAATGACGTCAATCAACTTGCACTTGCGACAGCGCGACTGACTGAAGAATCCAGGGATGCATGGTCCGAGCAGAAGCAGGCAGAACTCAGCGTAGCGCAGGCCACCGTGTACGCTAAGGACGCCCAAGCGAAACTGACTGCCTTCAAGGCAGAACTTGAAAAGGCGCAAAAGCAGCTGCCAGAATTGGGCAAACGCGACAAAGCGCTTCAGTCTGAGCTGGCCAAATTGAAGACCGCCCGCGATGAAGCCGAGGCACAGCTCAACATCAGCCGGTCATCCATCGCGCGGATGAAGCTTGGGGAATTCTTTCAGGGCGTCTACGCAGCCCGCAATGAATTGGCCGCTCGTACAGCCGACCACGAGCAAGCCGTGGGCGGAGTTGCTGCTCTTCAAGGCGATATCGATCATGCCAATGCGACGATCGTCTCGCTCAAGAAAATGATTGCCGACTCCAAGACACTGCTGAGCGACAAAGAAGAGGACATTGCCAAAGCCAGAGCCGCTGAGGCGTCTGCTCAAGCAGCCATCCACGCCACCGAATCACTCATCGAACAAAAGCAGGCACTGGTAACCGCCGCCGATCAGCTTTCGCAGCGCATCGCCGCCGAGGCAGGCAAAGCCCCCGGCAGTAAAACGCTCGCCGACGCCGCGTCCAAATCGCACGCCCTCGTCGATTCCCTGAAAGCTGACGTGCAATCCGCCAGTGCCCCACTCGCGGCGCAACACGAGGGCGAAAAATCCGCCGCTGCTTCGATAGTTAAAGCCCAGGCAGCCTTGGAAAAACAAAAAGCCGACCTCGCCGCCGCCCCTGCGAAAATCGCCGCCGCTCAGGATGCGATTACCAGGGCCAACGCCGAGATGGCTTCGCGCAAATCCGCCGTCGAAACCACGACAAAGGCCATGGCAGCCGCCAAAGCCAAGGCCGAGGCGCTGGAAGCCGAATATCAAAAACGCGTTCAAGAAGCACATCTCGATCAGCCGGCGACCCTGACTGCATCTCGATAAAATTTGAACGGTCTTGAAATGCCGCACGCGCCGGTGGAGCATCCGAAACGAGGCGTATTAAGCCGCAATAAAGAGTGAAGGTGATGAGCTTATCCGTTACCCGGTGCTGTCCAATTCTCCTGGCTATAGTCATCGCGTGCTCCGCGTCACCAGCATTGCCAGCCGAAAATTCAGCCAATGGTCTCTCGGTGGCGGTGAGCCTGCTAAAGGAATTAAACGATCCGGCGGCGCAGGCGGATGTATTGCGCGGAATTCATGAAGGGTTGGCAGGACAGCGACACGTTGCGATGCCGGAGGGGTGGCATGCGATCTATGTAAAGTTGCAATCCAGCTCGAGCGCCGAGGTTCGTCAGAAGGCGACAGCACTGGCGCTGATCTTCGGCGATCCGGATGCGGTCGCATCGCTTCATAAGACCATTGTCGATCGAGCCGCGCCGGCTGAGGAACGACGACAGGATATTGCCGCGCTGGCGCAGGCGAAGGACCCGCAACTTGGGCGCGATCTACTTGCGCTGCTGGATGATCCGGCCGTGCGGACCGAAGCAATCCAATGGCTTTCTTCATGCGATGAGGCAAAAACTCCCGCAGCGCTGCTCCAGCGGTTTTCATCTTTCAACGCCCTGCAGCAGCATGATGCGATCGATGTTCTGGCGACCCGCCCGGCATGGGCGGTGTCGCTGCTTGACGCGGCGGCCGATGGGCGCATCCCGCAATCCGACCTATCGGCTTTCACGCTTCGCCAGCTTGCGACGCTCAACGACAAGGCCGTCGACGAGCGGCTCAAAAAGATCTGGGGCTCGGTCCGCCCACCGGCCAAGGATAAGGCGGCACAGATCGCCTATTACAAAAAGCTCTTCACGCCCGACATGATGGCCAAGGCCGATCCTTCGCACGGCCGCGCGATTTTTTCCAAGACCTGCGCCACCTGCCACACGCTCTTTGGCACCGGCGGCAACATCGGCCCGGACCTGACCGGCTCACAGCGGGCGAACCTCGATTACGTGCTGGAAAATGTCGTCGATCCGAGCGCGGTGGTCGCAAAGGATTATCTGATGACGGTCATCGCGACGACCGATGGTCGAACCCTCACCGGCATCATCCACCACGAGGACGAAAAATCGATGACGCTCCGCACGACGACCGGCGATGTGATCCTGCCTATCAACGAGATCAAGCATCGCAAGACTTCGCCGATCTCCATGATGCCGGAAGGATTGCTTGAAGCGCTTTCAACCGAAGACGCGCGCGATTTGATCAGTTACCTGGCGAGCCCGACGCAGGTGCCGACGAAGGATGAGGGGCACTGATCAACTCAAGGCCGATCAGTCCATCCAGTTCCGGTGGAAGATATTCCATCTTTGGAAAAAGACGCTTGAGCTGCGGCTCAGTGCTGACGGGTTCTTCGACCGTCCGCCCGGATAACGTTGCTTTACCGATGATCCGCAGATTGAGAAGCTTCGTCGAGCGGAGCTTCGGCGGAAGGATGATGCGCAGATCGGTTTCAGCTTTGCCGCGCGCGATGACGTTGTCTTCGAGCTTCAAATCGGCTGCGCCATCGCCAGCCAGGGCAAGTGCAATGGCCCCTTGGTAGGAACCGCGCGTAGCGGTGATCTTGAGCGTGACCGATTTGCCCGCGAGCCCTTGAATTTTGTCGGAATCGGCGCTGAGCGAAAAGCCGTTCGCTAACCCGCCTGCGCGGATTCGATAGACGCTTCCGCGGCCGGCGGCGTTGGTCAGGTCTTCAATGAGCAGCTTGTAAATGCCCTCGCTGGGCGCGGTGAAGGCGATCGAGCCATCGTCTGGCCCTTCTGGTTTTGATGTCGCAATTTGGCCACCGTCGGAATTGGAAACTACAAGCCGGATGCTTGCAGGTGACCCGATCGAGCGAGTTTGGGCGGCAAACATGAGGCGCTCGCCGCCATTTGCGTGAAATGAGTAGTAATCGCGATCACCCGGATGATCGAGCCGGCCATTAATCGTTGTTGGAATAGAAATCGCCATCGCCGACGAAGGAGAATCATTCGGCTCGCGTTCGACCACCTGCGGCCCATCATCCACAAAGATTGGCACAAAGCCGCTGCCCTGGCCCAGCGCTGTGCAGACGATGATAAATTGCCGGCTCAGTCCCGCGGCCGGTGTGAATTTCACCGGCCGCAATGTCTGCCCATCCGCACAATCAAAGTGAAATTCGGTTTCATGCCCCGCCTGCGCGCCTGCGGGAAACGCCGAGGCGATCAACGGGAAATTGCCGACGCGAAGGTGATAGCGACACTCCGCACCGCCGTCGTAATTCACGTCCCGCACTTCCAGGAAATAATCGCCGTCGGCAGGCAGGATGATGCTGAATCGGCTGTCAGATCCCGCGCCGGGCGAGTCGTCGTTGTAGGCCAATTCCCGGCCGCGCGAGTCGAGCAGTCGAAGCAGCGAATCCATTCGCGCGCCCAATCGCTGCGCGACGATTTCAGCCGACACGCGTTGACCTTTTTTGCCGGTAAACCGGTAATAGTCCATCGCCATCGACTGGCAGGTTCCTTCGACAGCCACGGGCAATTGAATCTTCTGCGCGGAGTGAAGCGAATGGTTTCCGGATGATTGGGAGATGATCGGCAGATCGTCGATCATCAGGAGCTGAAAGTGCGATGGGCCACGGCTGGTCAGCAGCCGAATGGTGCCGATGCCGACGGATGCATCATACGGCGCGGTGATCTGATAGGTCGCACGCCCTGTCTCCGCAGCCTTGCCGCCCGGGATCGGAAAACTCGAAGCCCCAAAGTTATTCCACAATCCGATCGGCTTCCCAAGCTCCGGATCATAAAAGGTAACGGCCGTCGTCCGCCCCGGCATAATCGACCAAGGCTTGGCCCACGTGAACGCTTCAGGCGGCGGTGCCTGCGGCTTTTTCGTCGCGCCATGCGCCACATCGCAGGCAATAAACAAACACAGAATCAAAAGGTAGAGGCGACGAGCTTCCAGAAATGGATGTCGATGCAACGCGCTCATGCCAGCACGTCCATCACCGGCTTGCCCTCAGCGATGCGCACCGGGCGGTTCCCGATCTGGTGAACTTCGGTTTCGGGATCGATGCCGAGCATATAGAACATCGTCGCCGCCAGGTCGTCGGGGCGAACGGGATCATTCGCGGGATATGCGCCGTTTTTGTCCGAAGCGCCGTAGACATAGCCGCGCTTTACGCCGCCGCCGGCAAGCAACGTCGTGTAGCACTGCGGCCAATGATCGCGGCTGGCCTGGGCATTGATCTTGGGCGTGCGGCCAAATTCACCCATCCATAAGACGAGCGTGCTGTCGAGCAGGCCTCGCTGATCGAGATCGTTGAGCAGTGTCGGCAGCGTCTGATCGGTGATCGGCAGATGGTATTTCTCGATGATCGGGTACATGTGGGTGTTGTTGAACCCGTGCGTGTCCCAGCCGCCTGATGTGAAGCTTTGCCCGCCGATGCCTTCGGAGAAATAGACGGTGATGAATTTCGCCCCGGCTTCGACCAGTCGCCGGGCCAGCAGCATGCTCTGGCCATAGGTGTGCCGGCCATACGCATCGCGCAGCGCCTGCGGCTCAGCCGAGAGATTGAACGCGTCGCGCAGCTTCGTCGAATTGAGCATCGCCAGCGCCTTGGAGTAATACTCATCCAGCCCGCGCGCCGCGGCGGATCGATCGAGCAGGCGCGATTGCTGATCGATGACTTGCTGAAGTTCCCGCCGCTCCTCGAGCCGCGCGATCGGCATATCCGCCGGCAGGCTTAATTCGGGTAGCGCGAAATCGGGACTGTTTGGATCCTGCGAAAAGAAAAAGGGATCGTGCGCCTTGCCCAGGAAACTGGCGTGTTGGCCGGGCGTGACCGAGCCGTCGCGAATGGTGTAGGGGTAACTTACAAACGTCGGCATCGCACCACTTGTCGGCGCGAGCGCATCGACGACTGAACCATATGCTGGGAATAGATCGAGCGTGTCCTTCAGGCGGATGTCATCGACCGGCGGCGCATGACCACTCAGCGCGTAATACGACGCCGAGTTGTGGTTCTTCATGGTGTGGGTCATGCTGCGAATGAGCGTGACCTTGTCCATGATTTTCGCGACATTCGGCAAACGCTCCGAAACCTGGATGCCGTCGGCGCTGGATGCGATCGGCTTATGCGGGCCGCGGATCGCATCCGGCGCATCGGGCTTCATGTCGAACATGTCCAAATGACTGGGGCCGCCAAACTGATAAAGAAAGATAACCGACTTGGTTCTTGCCTTCGTGGCTGCCTTCGCGGCAGTGCCGGCATTCCATTTCTGCTGAAGGGCCTCGGCGCGCAGCAGGCCGGGCATGGTCAAACCCAGCAATCCCATTCCGCCGACTTTCAACATTCCGCGCCGCGTGGGGCGGCAGGCATGAAAGCCGTTGCATGCGAAGTTGGATGAATGGCGTCGCATAGCATGTCGCGGGAGTTGTCCCGCGTTCCCGATCGAAACAGAGAACTATTGCCGAAGGATAAATTCCTTGGCGTTCAGCAAGGCCCAGCCGACATCTTCCAGCCCACCGCGCCGATCGCGGGCCTTTTTTAGGTGATCGGTCATTACTGACAGCTCACTGGCCGATGGCGCGCGAGTCAATGCGGCCCAATACAATTCGTTAATAATTTGGCTGTCGCTCTTGCCGGCGCTCATCAGGCTGCCGATGCGATTGTCCTTGGCTTCCAGCAGATCTGACACCTCCGGCCCTGTGATCAGTTGGAACGTCTGACCGAGCGTCGTGTCATTCGATCGCTCGCATTCGCAGGTCAAAAGCCTCGGCGGCTTGCCGAACGTCACCAGGAACTGATCGGCCATCGAAGGCCTTCCACGCCGCTGCTGCACCACGCGCACGCCGGGGATCTGCTCGGCGCGCATCCCGGCGGGATAGCCGGCAAATTCTTCGGGCACTTGTGCCACTTCATGCTCGCAGTCCAGCAATTGCTCGGCGGTCAGCCGGCGCGGAATCACGTGCGAGTAATTCACTTCATCATCCGCATTGGTCGCATTCGGTTCGGACGATAATGCGTACGTCTGCGAAGCCATGATCAGCTTAATGATGTATTGCGCATCGTATCCGTGTTTGACAAAATCGTCGGCCAACTGATCGAGCAGCTCGGGATGGGTTGCAGGATTGGTCGCGCGGAAATCATCCACCGGATCGACCAGCCCTCGCCCCATCAGGTGATACCAGATGCGATTCACCTGCGCCCTGGCAAAGTAGGGATTGCTCGGCGACGTCACCCAGTTGGCCACCGCCTCCAGACGATCCTGTTCGCGCGAAATCTCGCCGGCTCCAAGCAGGCGAGCCGTCGGGACGTGGCCGGGCCGCGGGTCTTCGACGTCCCCACTGTTCTTTTCATAGACGATCTGCTCGCCGATGAATTCGTGGCTGTCGTTGATATCGCGCCGGTTGTTTTCGATGATCTTGTAATCGATGCGCGAAAAGAGGTCGGCCCAACCATAGAAATCATCCTGCGTCCAGCGATCGAATGGATGATTGTGGCACTGGGCGCAGCGAAGGCTTAGGCCCAGGAACACCTGTGCCGTCGCCTGGCCACGCGTGACGGCATCGCGATTGGCGCGGTAATAGTTGGCCGGCGGATTTTCGTACGTGCTCCCGCGGCCGGAAATCATCTCGCGGGCGAATTCGTCCAGCGGTTTATTCTCCGCAATGCTCTTGCGAATCCAGTGATGAAAAGCCTGCACGCCCTTGCGATCGAGCGTGCGCTCTTCGCTGCGCAAAAGATCGGACCATTTGAGCGACCAGTAGTCGGCGTACTCGGGCCGCTTGAGCAACGTATCGACCAGCGTTGCTCGCTTATCCGAGGATCGATCATCGATGAAGGACCGCGCCTCCTCCGGCGTTGGCAGAATCCCCAGCAGATCAAGGTATGCCCTTCGAACATACAACGCATCACTGCAAGGCTCCGACGCATTCATCCGCAATTCGCGCAGCTTCGCGAACACCTGCTGATCGATGTAATTGTTTGCCTGCAGCGGCTTCCATTTGAAATCGGGCCGGGCCGATACGAACGCGAGCCGGACAACCTGCTGGCATTGGAGATAGCGAACGATGACGGTCGTTTCCCCATCGCGCTGGCGAACGGCCAGTCCATCCGGCGAAATCTTGGTTAGCTCCGCAGACTGTTCATAGACGGCCAAACTTGAAACATCGCGTCGCGAGCCATCGGAGAAGATCGCCGTCGCCTTGATCTGCACGCGATCGGCCGGCTCGACGAGAACTTCGCGCCCTGGCGTCACTTCCAGCTTCTGAAGCACCGGCGTCGAAGCCGGATCGCGCGGCCTGCCTTCGGCAATCCATTGACGGATGATCTCATACTCCGGCGAGCCAATGCGAAATCGCAAGCCGCCTTCGTGGGAAATCTGCGTGGTCGGCTTGAGCAGGATCAGACTTCGATCTGGATTGAGCGGATCGATCCGGCGTGCAAACAGATCGCGCGTGAGCGTGTCGTAATCGGTATCGGGATCCTGTCCGCGAAGCGAAAGTTTGAATCCGGCTTTTCCGTTCTTGTTGCCATGGCACGCGCCGGCATTGCAACCGGCCTTGGAAATCACCGCCATCACATCGTTGCGAAATGAAACGTCCGCCAGGCATTTCGCGGACGAGAAAGTATTAACGATCAACGCAATGCAGCCAAGGCAGACTATCGCCTTGAATGAAACAAAGCTCAACGCGCCAAAGGAATACCGGCATCTCGCAGCCATAGGCGTCCGAGAAAGAAAGGATCGATCTTCTCCATATCTTTACTCCTGCCCACGACAATTGTTTGTGTCGAAAGTTGCAAACTTTTTAGCGCGCAAGAAAAGCCTGGCCATCGATTTAAGACCACATGATCCGATCTTTAGAACGTGAACTGATATCCGATGTAACAGGCGAAATGGGTCGGCCCATCCAGATCTCGGCCGGCGGTGAAAAGAAAGTGATTGTGCTCGTCGAAGTTCAGGAACCCGCCAAGGTTGAACGCGGTATGTCCATGGCCGCCCTGCTCCTGCGGCGTTTCATGATAAACCTCTCCGCCGAGTGTGACATGCTCGTTCAGGTCGCGTTGGAGCTCCCATCCAAATCGGAAGAAATTGGCATGGGCTGGGCCGGGGTTGTACCAGAACCCGCCCCCGCCGTAGGTGGTCCATTCCTTGTCTTTACCCCAGCTCTTTTGGAGCCAGAGGGGAATGAAAATCTGCGTCTGGCCATTACCCAGGCCGCGGCCGGAATCTCCCGTTGGCACTTCAACCAGCGGAAAAATGCCGGCTTGGGGCAGATAATCAGTTTCTTTCAGAAAGCGATATTTGAGGCCCAGTTCCGTATCGCCATAGCCATAGTGCGTGCCAAGATCCGGATCATGGCTGTAAGCGCCCGGCGCGATGATATGAATCTGTGTCTCGGGGAAGATGCCGTAGTTCACTTCGATCGCCGGGATCTGGGCGAAGTCAGAGTCCTTGGTGTGGTTGTAAATCGAAAAGAAATAAACTTCCCAATGATGCAGTTCGACCGGCTCCGGATCGTCGGTGACAAACGGCGGCCCGCCAAAGCTTGGGATAGCGGAACCTAGAATGAAAAACGTCACAAGAACGAGAAGAAGTCTGCGCGTCCGCATACGAGAGAGCCCTTTCCCTTTAAACCCACTGATCATTTAGCAGCGAAAATCTCGAAGAATGGCGGGAAAACCGCAACCACCGCCAGCACAATGAGCAGGAGCGAGACAGTCAGCACCATTTTCGGCGAGTGAACATTGCGATTCTTCCATCGCGCGTGAAGGACAGCCCATGCAATAATCCAAATCGCAATGGCGATGATCGTCTTTCCCGAAAGGTCGCCGGTCGGCGTGTAAAATGTCAGTGCCTTTGAGGCGGATTTAGACGCTTCGGCCAAATCAACCAGGGCGCCAAGCGCCGCGCAGCCAATTCCCGCAGCCAGGATACCGGCCCAGGCGGGGCCGTTTACCAGCTTCTGGGAAACCGACGTTTGATCTGAAGTGAGTGAGCTTTGCATAGCAGACCTTCACCGCAGCGGCGCAGCCTTATTGATGAATGCCCCGAAAACCCCGGCGATCGATGCAGCAAGGAAGGCGAAGAGGAACAATGCCATGATCGCCTTGCGAAGAAACTTGTCCGCCGCGATCAGACGATAATGTTTCGTCACCAGCAGCGCCACCGACGTAGCGAGGATTGGGACAAGCCAGGCGATGTGCTCCTTCCACTCCATCCCGAACTCGTGCCAGTCGGCAGTCTTTGGACTCGAGAGCAGCAAACTCTTTGGATATTGCGCCAAAGCGGCCCCGCTCGTTCCTGCGGGTGGCTTCGCACGGTACCAGGGATAAACGACGTAGCTTCCAACAATCACCGTCAGCCAGGCGAGCAGCGCCATCGTCCATGTCCAGGCGATGAGGCGTCTTGCCGCCTTCTCAATGGCAGCCCCTGAAATCCAGTCGGAGCGAAAATCCCAGAGCGAAACGAATCCTCCGGTGAAAGCCAGAAGGTAGGCCGCCCCAAGTATAATTCCGTGAAGCTCGGTCCAGAATTCCCTGGAGGTGATCTCCATCCTTCCTTCTCCTGCACGCCCTAAAGTGCCCCTGCCCTGCTATCGATATTCGATATCATAAATTCGGCCCGGCGCGTGTCAATGCCGCAAGCCGCGCAAGCCGAGGAAGTGTCCTTCGCCACCGCGCTTGGCTGTGGAACCGGGGTTTCGATTGGCCCCGCGTTTCGATTTGGAGCCGGGATGCGCGGGCGAAGGCTCTCCCCCGCCTTCCACCAATTCTTCGTAAAGCTCGCGGACCCTCTGGGCTGCCTTGACTAGCTCACTGCGCCCCTTTTTTGTGACGGAATAGACTCGCCGAATCTTTCCCTCGACCAGACGCTTTTGGGATCGGAGATATCCCCGGCGTTCCAGCCCGTGAAGCATTGGATAGAGCGTACCAGGACCAACGCGATAACCATGGCGTCTAAGCTCTTCGATCATCCCCAGGCCAAACACTGGCCCCACCGAGGCGTGATACAGCACGTGAAGGCGAACGAGCCCGGAATAAAGATCGTGGTCGGCCATGGGGAGGTATTTCTATATCCGAACTTGGACGCCCGGGAAAATGAAGGGGTCTATCAATGCATCCATGCACGTTATGATTCCCCCATGGCGGTGCACCGACCTTCACAGATTATGCTCATCGCAGGCCTGATCGCATTCTGCTGGCCGATGATGATGCTGGTTCATGAGGCTGGGCACGTTGCGGGGGCATGGGCAACGGGCGGCCATGTTCAACGTGTTGTCTGGCATCCACTGGTTTTGTCACGGACGGATGTGGCGCCCAACCCTCCGCCAAAGATTGAGGTTTGGGCGGGGCCGATTGTTGGCGCGGCTTTGCCGGCGCTGCTGGCGGCACTGGCTGTAGCCTTGCGCCTGAAAACCTCCTACCTGTTCGTGGCCTTTGCAGGCTTTTGTCTGCTGGCCAATGGCCTGTACATCGGATGGGGTACGGTTGACCCGGCAGGCGACGCCCGTGAGATGATCCGGCTGGGTGTTCCGAGATCGTCGATGCTCGCCTTCGGACTGCTCGCGACCCTCAGCGGACTTTGGCTGATGGATCGGGTCAGTCCCATGCTCGGATTTGGAAATCGGCCCACGCGGATCCGAACGAATGACGTGGCCTGGGCGCTCACCGTAGCGGCCATCATATGGATCGTTGGCCTGGTTTTCGGTAATCGCGGAGGCTAACCGAAGAGCAACAAAGGCCGGCAAAGTCAGGTAGTTTTTAAAAGCAGATCGCTGTTCAGCAAGGAGGAGCCGTGGGTCAGATCATCAGCATTATTCGTTGTCAAGCTATTGTCACTGTCCTTGCAATTCTTGTGCTTTTGGGGGCCAGCCAGACGTTTGCGGGCGCGGAGGTGAGTGGCCCCTCTCTCAAAGCCGGTGAGTCATTTCAGATCGGATCACAGAAGGCGACGCTCACGAAGCTCGACACGCTGCCTTATGTCGATAACCAATACAGCCGCCGGTACCGCTTCGACCGCTATGACAATCCCAAGCTCAAGGAGTTGCGCGAGAAGTATCATCTGGACCAAGTCGTCGCTCCAGGCAAGGACGAATTTGAAAAGCAATTCCTTTTGCTGGACTGGGTGAATCATCGCTTCAAGCGATTTGGCAAGCCCACTTCGGACGCCCGCGGGGCATTGGAAATTTTGGACGCGATCGACGCGGGCAATACCTTTTTTTGCTCGCATTATGGCGACGTGATGGTCTCCGCCGCGGCAAGCATGGGCTGGGTCGATCGGCCGCTGGCCTTGCGTCGGCCCGACAACATCGGGCAAGGCTCGACTGAACATACCTCGACCGAAATCTGGTCGAATCAGTATCGCAAATGGGTGCTGTTCGACCCAACCTTCGCGATGTACATGGAAAAGGATGGCGTGCCGCTGAGCGCTTATGAATTTCGCCAGGAATGGTTCTATCACGAGGCCGAGGGCGTGACTTTTGTGCTCGATAAAGATCACAAGCGCTATCACAAATCGGACATGCCGGTCTTCCGCGGGCGATATCCCGGCTTCGGTGACTTAGTCCTGGATGGAGGCGCGACTAATGTCTACGCCTTCATCGGCTATATCCCCAACACCGATCTGATGAACAGCGGCCCCGATTACGGAAAGATGTTCATCACCAAAGATCACTTCTGCGACGGCACCCAATGGCACCAGCGCATCAACCCCGCTGACCCGGCTCATGATCCCTATTTCCCGATCGACCAATCCGCGCTATTGTTGGCGCCCGATGGATCGAACGTGCAGGTTTCGCTCAAGACGCTGACGCCGAATTTTAAGACTTATCTTGCCTGCTTTGATGATGGGCCGTGGAAGCCGACGGGCGATCATTTCGCCTGGCCGATTCATGCCGGACGAAATTGCCTGGAAGTGAAGACGGTGAATCAATTTGGTGTCGAAGGGCCGGTTTCGAAGGCGGAGATTCAATTAAAGAATTAGGGAAGTTCCTTCGGACAAAATTGCAGTCCAGAGAATCTCAATGTGACTCAGCAGTCACAATCTTCGTGTTGATGCGCTCAATAGTTCGGCTCTCCCCCACTTGCGTTCCATCGACGATCACTTTCAAACCTGCTCCCCGGCCAAAATGCTGGCCGGTCTTGTCGTACACAATGGTGATCCAGTGGTGGTGATACGGAATGCCATCGACGACAAACCAATCCAACGCACCGTCGGGAAGGAGCGGATTGATCTCCAGCGTTTCATCCGCGCGCGGGCGAAGCCCGCATAAACCGGTGATGATCAGATCGCAGAAGGCGGAGTGGTTGTAATCAACGCTGCGCGGCAGATCGACGATCCATTTGCCGCTGTAGGCGTCCAGATCTTCGGCAATCCAGGGGTGACCATCCTTATATTGCGAGCGGGCGTAGCCGCGCAACAGGCGAAGATAATCTTCCTTGCTGACAAACTTTTGTCGGTCGGCATTGAGCAGATTCGCAATTGCTACCAGCGTCTGCGTCGTCGCAAAGGGCCAAGAGGGGCCATTCCATAAACAATCGTGCTTTGCGGCAAAGTCAAATCGCGGAGAGCGGCGCTCGGCCGTCGGCGGGCCGAAGGGCGCGGCGAAGCCCTGCGGATCGACAAGCTGCGACCAGGCCTTGTCGAATAACTGGTCCGGCAAATTGAAATACCAGGGAATGAAGCCGACTTCTTCGCGGACGCCGGCCCAGGTTTTTCTGTCGCCGCGCGGGACGGTTTCAAAGAAATCGGCGCCTGGATTCCACAGCTTTTGCTGAATCAGCTTTTTAAGAGCCGCCGCTTTTTGGTCATATTCCTCGGCAATATCCTGTTTTCCTGTAAGCCCCGCGATTTTGGCGATGGCAATATCATCGCCATACATATAGGAGTTGATCGTCGGCCGGTATCCGCTGCCGCCGATGGAGTATTCCATGCCGTCGGCGTTATCGATTTGCCAGAACAGGCCATTGGAATCCTGATGGGTTTTTGCCCAGGCCTGGTTGTTGCGAATCAGATCGGGAAGCAGGCCGACGATAAAATCGCGGTCGCCGTTAGCGAGGTACCGTGCCCACATCGCGTCGGCGGCCCAGAAGCTGTAGTGGCGCGGATCGCCGCCTTTGCGGAACCAGAAGAGCGCGTAGTCATTGAGGAATTGCGGATCGGTCAGCCAGCGCCCCTCATAAAAATGATGTCCTGCAGCGCAGGAAATGGTGTTGTCTTTCCCAGCCCAGGGCACCTTGGGCAGAAACTCGCTGACGACATAACCATCCGGCGTCTTGACGATGTGCCGGTGGTAGACCGCCCAGCGAAACTCATAAATCTGCTGGAGCGTCGCATCGGAGCATTCGAAGACAGGCGCATTTTCCACGATCCAATCGCCATCGCGATGAATTGACGCCTTGGCGGCCGCCGGATCAATAATCGCAAAGCGCGCATTCCCGCGCGCGCCGAATGAGAGAAGCAGCAACCAGAGCGCAAAAGCGCTTCGCGACAGCGCACGAACTTGATTCGTGCCCGACATCACGATTACTTCTTACCTTCAGTCACACCCGGCCACTGATCCGTGCGGAAGGGAACGGCAGGCAGACCTGCCTTGTTATATAAATTCCCTTGCGGATTGTTGGCCCAGTCGTATCGCACCGCCGCAATCTTCTCCACATCCGGGCAGGAGACGACAACCGTGTTTCCTCCCACATGCGCATCTGCCCAGTGCCATTTGTGATCTTCGCCAGCTACTTGAAAGCCCTTCAGTGGGCCGTCCTTGGCCTTCATTCCATCGGCAAATTTGAAGGTGAGGGTGGCCTGGTTCCCGTCGACTTTCATCGATTCAAATTCGGGGCCGGAATAGGGAATGTTCTGGCCATAGGTCTTGGCCAGTGCGACGAAGGCCAAACGGTGGCCGACATCCTGCTTGTCCTTGGGATGGATGTCGCCTGGATTGTTTGCATCGGCTAAATCAATGGCCAAAGCCTGGCCATTGTGCGGCATATGAGCCGTCATCGATTGCGCTTCGCGCAGCTCAGCCCAGTCGCTTTCGCCTGGCGCGGTCGGCGGATTTTGAAAGTTGGCCAGCGACACGATCAAAAAGCTCATGTCCGGCTCACCCCATGCATCGCGCCAGCTCTTGATCATCGCCGGCAGTAGTTTGCGATATTGATACGCGCGTCCGGCATTGCTCTCGCCCTGGTACCAGATCGCTCCGCGAATCGCATCGGGAACGATCGGCGCGATCATGCCGTTGTAAAGAACCGACGCGAGATTCGGATTGTGCTGTGGGTCGAGCGGCTTGCGCGGAGCCGGGCGATTCGCCGCCTTGGCGCGCTCAACCGCCTGCGGCCAGCGCTCCATCTGCTTGTCATAGTCGGCCTGCGCGGTCTCGCGATGCTTTTCAATCGCGTCGAATTCGGGATCTTGCTTCAAGTAATTGTCGGGGGTCCAGGATTCGGCCGGTGTTCCGCCCCACGAGGTGTGGATCAGCCCAACCGGTACGTGCAGTGATTTTTGCAGGTCTCGGCCAAAGAAATATCCAACGGCCGTGAATCCCGGCACCGTCTGCGGGGTGCAGGCTTCCCATTTGCCCTCGCGCGTACCGGGCTTGATGTCACTCTCCGGATGGTCGGCGACCCACTTGGGAACCGTAAACAAACGAATTTGCGGATTGTCCGCCTGCGCGATTTCCTGCATCGAGTTCTTCACCGTCCGCATGGAAAATTCCATGTTGGACTGGCCCGAGCAGACCCACACCTCGCCGACGAGAATGTCGTGCAGAGTGATGGTATTGCTTCCCGCAATCGTCAAATCCGATGGCTGCGCATTGGCATGCAGTGGCGAGAGCGCCACTTTCCATTTTCCCGATGAATCGGCGGTTGCCGATTGCTTTTCATTGCCGAACGTGACCGTGACCTGCTCGCCCGGATTCGCAGTGCCCCAGATCGAAACTGGCATCTGCTGCTGAAGGACCATGTGGTCAGAAAGGACCGCCGGCAATTTCACTTCTGCACGGGCCTGGCCAATCATCGCCAGGATTGCAAAAGCCATGGTTGCGCGCCATGCACGTCGTGGGATCGTCATCGGGAAGCTCCTTGACCTTGGTGAGAACTTGATGCTGTTGTAATTACTTCGCCGGTCTTACTGCGTTTGCTCGCCTGCATTGTCCGGCGTGGAAAGCTCTTCGACCTTCTGCTCCAGCTGCTTGATCCGCGAAAGTAGGTCGGGAAGCTGCGTGAAAAGGCTGTAGACCCGCCGCGCCTGCTGGGCAGGCATTGCGGGAGCGCCGATATAAGTCGATTGATCGGGAAGGTCCTCGATTACCCCAGTCTGCGCGCCCAGCGTCACGTTATTGCCAATCTTCAGATGCCCGGCGACGCCTACCTGCCCCGCCATCGTGCAATGGTGGCCAATCTTCACGCTGCCGGCGATGCCCACCTGCGCGATGATCAGTGCATGCTCGCCAATGCGCACGTTATGGCCAATCGCATTGAGGTTGCCGACTTTCGATCCTTTGCCGATGACCGTGCTTCCCAGGGCCGCGCGGTCGAGCGTGCTGCAGGCGCCAATCTCCACATCATCTTCAAGAACGACTTTTCCAACCTGCGGAATCTTGTGATGAATCCCCTGGACCGTGGCAAAACCAAAGCCGTCCGAACCGATGACGCTGTTGGCGTGAATCAGCACGCGGTCGCCGATGATGCAATCTTCATACACCACGACATTCGGATGCAGCACGCAATCCCGGCCAATCTTCACGCGCGGGCCGATGAAGACGCCAGGGTAGATGATGGTTCCCTCGCCAATCGTCGCGCTGGGATCGATATGAGCTTTGGCATGAATGCCCTGAAACGGATGTTTGCGATAGCCATGCAGCGCTACGACCGCCTGGGTGAAGGCGTAGTAAGGCTCCTTGCTCTTGAGCAATGGCAAGCGATCGAATTTCACGCTCGACGCGACAATGACGGCCGACGCCTGCGTCGTTTCAAGCTGCTTCACATATTTTGGATTGGCCAGAAAGCTGATCTGGCCCGGCCCGGCCTCTTCAAGCGTGTTGACCGAATGAATCTCAATATCGCCATCACCAATCAGCTCCGCCCGAACCTGCTGAGCCAGGGATTTCAATGAAACTGCCACGTTCGCTCCTTCGAGTAGGCGAATCGTAAGGGAAGATTCCAGCAATTTCGACTTGCGCGGGCGCGTTCTCTTCCACAATTGCCCGCGCCGGCGATAAGAAGTAAGGTAATCCTTTGAATTCTCACGGGGGCAGATAGCGGAGGACATCACGTGGCTCAGGAGCCGATCGCGCTCAATTATGATTCGCCGACGCAGCGATGGGATCGCTTCGTCCACGTTGTTCCGCTGGCATTTGTCACTTACAGCCTGGCGTTTCTGGATCGCGTGAACTACGGCTATGCCGAGGCAGCCGGATTATCCGCATCGCTGAAGATTTCGGAGAACATCGCTGCCCTGCTGCCTGCGTTGTTTTTTATTGGTTATTTTCTATTTCAAGTCCCCGCCGCTAATTGGGCCTCGAAGCGCAACGTCAAATGGCTGGTCTTCTGGGCGTTGATTGCATGGGGATTGCTGTCGGGTCTTACGGGAGTGCTCAAAAGCGTTTCACTGCTTATTGCCGTTCGACTTCTATTGGGCGCGGTCGAAGGCGTCGTTCTTCCGGCGATGCTCATCTTCCTGACCCGCTGGTTCACCAAGCCGGAGCGATCGCGCGCCAATGCACTGCTGATTTTGGCCAACCCGGTCATGATGATCGCGGCGTCGCTGATCTCCGGTTTCCTCATCAGTTATTTCAACCGACACCCAGTGCCGCACTTCCTGGGCTGGCAGATGATGTTCGTTCTCGAAGGGCTGCCTTCGATTATCTGGGCCGTCCTATGGGTAATTCTGGCGCAGGAGCGACCCGTCGATGCGCGATGGCTTGATCCAGGCGCGGCCGCGAAGGTGCAAGGACTGCTCGATGAAGAGCAGCGATCCATGCAGCACATTCGCGACTACTGGGCGGCGTTTGCCGATCAGCGCGTCATTTTGCTTTCGCTGATGTACATGTCCTTCAGCGCGGCCGGGTATGGGCTCATGTTCTGGCTGCCCAAGATTATCAAGCAGGCCACCAGCGATGGGATCGCCGCCACGGGGGTGCTTTCAGCCGTGCCCTATGCGATTGGCATGATCGCAATGATCGCCGTTTCGTATGCGTCCGATCGCACGCTCAAGCGCAAACGTTTTGTCGTGGGTTCGATGTTCGCCGGTGCCATTGGTTATGCTATTGCATATTTTGCTGGAGCGCATGATTTCTGGCTGATGTTTACAGGCCTGATTGTCGTGGGCTGCTGCATTTACACCCCCTGTGGCCCGCTGTGGGCCTGGATGGGCGACATGCTGCCACGAAACGTAGTGGGTGAATCGATGGCGCTGGTCAACAGCGCCGGCGCGCTGGGCGGATTTATCGGCACTTATCTGTTCGGATTAATCATCGGCAAGTTCGGGAATGGGCCCGGCTTTGCATTCCTCGCGTGCCTGTTTACTCTTGCCGGGATCCTTGGATTGCTCGCGCAGTCCAGCAGACGGCCGGTCGGCTTTGAGCCCATCGTCGGCGAACTGAAGCCGGAGCCCGAGCAGGCCGCGGCGCACTAAGATCAGGCGGTCGTATTGCTGAAGATCTGAGATCTCAAATCTGGAATCTCAGATCTCAAATTTGAAATTTCAAATGGAGGATTTGTGATGAACCTCGCCAAACTTCGAACTTTCGCACTCGTTGGAATCATGGCTGGCACATCCACCGCATTCATCTGCGGCTGCGACCGTGAAGAAGCCAAGAAAGCCGGGAACAATACCGAAACCGCCACGGGCAAAGCCGGCACGGCTATCGACAACGGCCTGCATACCGCCGGCGCCGACGCCAATCGCGGCATCCAGTCCGCCAACGAGGCGATGATTAAGGCCTCGCCCCACGTGAAAGCCGCCACGACGCAGGCTTCCCGTGACTTACGCAATCTGGCGAACGAGGCTAGCGCTTTGATTGACAAGGCCGATGCAAAGATCCACGAGAAAACAGCGTCGCCGACTACACAGCCCTAATTTTCGGAAGGACGTCTGTCGAATCTGGAGGGCGGCTGGGACGACGCTCACTAATTGCGCTCTTTAGGATCGATCGTCAGTGCAAGAAGTTGAACTGCGTGCCATGCAACCACGCCGTGAATTCAGCGGGCGTCAGCATGCCATCGCCGGCCTGCAGAACCTTGCCGCTCTCGTCGAGCACGGCGTAGCTGGGCAGCCCGCTGACGCTGTACTTTTTTGCAAGATCGCCATGTGCGTCCACATCGATCTTGACAGGCACATAATTGGCCAGCGCATTGGCGACGCCCTGATCGGCCCACGTTGTGTGCTTCATTTCCTGACAGTATCCACACCAGTTGGCGGTGAAATAAGCCAGCACCGGCTTATGCGTGCGCGCCGCTTCCGCCTGTGCCGCGGCAAAATCGTTGCGCCACGGCACTCGCTCTTTGGGCTCCAGCCAATGAGAAGCGCTCACGATCGCCAGGAGAACCAGGGCGATCAGGATCAACCAGGATGAGCGACGGGCCTTAACCATGATCAGATTGTAGCGCGCTTCACTGATCCGGCGCTGTCTGACGCGGCGAGATGCGATGTTCCGTACCCGCGCGCAACCGGGCAATGTTGCCGCGATGCTTCCAGATTATCATCGCGACGATCAGGATCGAGAAAACCAGCAACGGAAGTTGCGTTCCCAAAAGTGGCCAACGGCTGAGCACTCCAATCACGACATAAGCCACCGCAAAGGCAGCCGCTCCCATCATCGATGCGACGCTGACGTATCGTGTTGCCTTAAAGATCGCGAGCCACACGAGAATGCCGACGCCTATCGCGGCTGTAAAGTATGGAAACACGCCGAGAATTGCGCCAGTGCTGGTGGCGACGCCCTTGCCGCCTTTAAATCGCAGAAAAACGCTGAACATATGCCCCGCGATCGCGGCAAATCCAACCAGCAGCCAGAGTACATAATCGAGCATGAAGGGCGAGGCTGTGCTCTTTCGCAGAATCAGGGCGCCCGCGAGTGTGGGGATCAGTCCTTTGAGCAAGTCGAGGATGAATACGAGCGCAAAGAACTTCCCACCGAGTAATCTGCCGACATTTGTGGCGCCGATGTTACCGCTCCCCTGCTTCCGCACATCAATTCCGCGCCAGAATCCGACGAACAAGCCGAATGGAATCGAGCCGAGCAGATAGGCGATCGGAATCAAAGCGATTAGAACAAGCTGGGCACGAGTCATCTGAAATCAGTTGTATCCGATGCGCCGGTGGATGTCTTGCCGGGCGAAATTGCACGATTAAATCGATAGATGATCAGTGCAGCTTGGGTGCTAGTTGGTAGAGCATCCAATACACGACCACGCCGGTTACCGAAACATAAAACCACAGCGGTAGCGTGATGCGGGCGATCCAGCGGTGCAAGGACCATCGCCGGCGCAGCGCCCGGCTGAGCGTGATCAAAACCAGTGGCAAAATGACAATCGCTAGAATCGAATGGCTGCCCAGAATCGCCAGATAGATTGGCTTCCATTTGTCTTCGGGAAATCGCGTGATGCCGATTCCATGGCGAACACGAATGGCGTGATAGGTCAGATAGCAGGCCAGAAATGCTGCCGAAGTCACAAGTGCGCTTATCATGAACACCGCATGCGCCCGCCAGCGGCCATTGCGGATACAGACATATCCGATCGCAAGCAATGCAGCACTGACCCCATTCAGACTTGCGTTGATCCAGGGGAAATCATGGACGCTCATCCGCGGCCTTTTTTGGAGCGGGCGAGGTATTTGGCGTCTTCCACGAGCGTTTTCATTTCGGCAGCGTCCTTACTGTCGTAAACGCCGCGCACGTTACCGTCGCCATCGACCAGCAGGAAATGTTCATCGTGCATGATCGGATCCGACTCGCTCGCCGGCAGCGCCGTCAGGCGCATCTGGCGGGCGGTCTGAAACATCTGCGTGCTCGTGCCGGTCAGAAAATGCCAGCGCGAAAGATCGGCCTTGTAGCGTTGGGCATATTCCTTGAGCACCGCCGGGGTATCGCGTGCTGGGTCGACGCTGAAGGAAACGAATTGCACCTTGGAGGGAATTTGCGATTGAAGGTCGCGCATTTTCGATGACATCATCGGACAGACCGAGCCACAGGTGGTGAAGATGAAATCACAGACATAGGCCTTGCCGCGCAAATTGCTGTCATCAAACGGCTGGCCATTTTCATCGGTCAGCGCGTAAGAGGCCGCATGATACAGCACCGGCAATGGACGAGGCCGCGGCTCGACGATCTTGATCACGACGATCGCAGCCATTGCCAACACCAGGGCCCCCCAGATCATCTTCGTGACCGGACCAATGCGCGGCAGATCCTTGCTTTCGGGTGGCGACGATGGGGCTTCTCGATCAAGCATGCGCTCGATGTCCTACCTATTCTATTGCAAGTCGGCCCGGCTGCGCACCGATGCCAGTTTGCTGGCAAACAGGACCATGACGACTGCGAACGCGACGCTCACGCCGACCACCCATCCCCAGGATGGCCCCAGAAGATCGGCCGTCGGACTGTTCCAATAGATCGATTTCCAGAGGCCATCCCAACCATAGGTGAGCGGATTGATGCGCATCAGCCAGCGTATGGGCCACCATGCACCTCCGGGCGGAAAGACCGCGCCGGACAAAAACCAGAGCGGCAGCAGGAGGAGCATCATGATGGCATGAAACCCCTGCGTTGAAGTCATCCGCCAGGCAATGCAGAAACCCAGTGCCGTGAGCGAAAAGGAAACGATCAGCATCATGCCGCACGCGGCAAAGAATCCAGCGAGTTTCCACGGCATCCCCACCAGCGGCGCGATCGCCAGGAATATAATGCCCGGCATCATTGCCAGGATCGTCCCGCCCAATACCTTGCCCAGCACGATCGCCATCCTCGGCACCGGCGCGACCAGCACCGACTGCAGAAATCCCTCCTTGCGGTCCTCGATGATCGAAATCGTCGAAAAAATCGCCGTCGAAAGCAGGATGAACAGCACGGTGCCGGGAAAGAAAAACTGCAAAAACGTGGTGCCGGCCGGCATCCCTTCAAAATGGAAGCTCCGACCCATCCCCGCGCCCAGGAAAACCCAGAACAGCAGCGGCGTGAAGAACGCGCTGGTCACGCGGTGCCGCTGGCGCAGAAAGCGCACCAGCTCGCGCCGGCACAGCGATGCCGCCGGCAAGAAGATGCCACCACTGCGCGGCTCGGGCGATGCTTGTTCCACCGCCAGCGAACTCGGAGACGCCACTAAACTTCCAGCGTTTGCCATCTCGGGCAAATCCTCCAGGTTAAAAGAAGGATGCAAGGCCAATGATTGTACGGCAAGCCGACGCGCGTCGTTTACTGGATGGGACAAAATGCCACAAGCATGCAATTGTGGACCGCTTGTTGTCCCGGCAGATTCAACTTGATCGAAGGCAGTCGCTCCCATACCCTGCGCTTCATCGGATTCATGAGCACCGTGCCGTCCCCATCCGCGATTGAAACTCAATCGGCCGAGGCGCCAGAGACTTGCGCTGCGCGCGCCAAGCGCGCAAGCACTGAACCGCAGCTTTCCCCGGCGATGCGCCAGTATCTGCAATTCAAGCAGCAGCATCCGGATTACGTGCTCTTTTTCCGGATGGGCGATTTTTACGAGATGTTCTGGGAGGACGCGAAGCTGGCGGCCAAGACGCTGGGCGTCGCGCTGACCAGCCGCAGCCGGGGCGGACTGAACAGTGAAGATGCCATTCCGATGGCAGGCGTGCCATTTCATGCGGTCGAAAGCTATCTGCGGAAGATGATCGCGGCCGGCCACAAGGTCGCCATCTGTGAGCAGATGGAAGATCCGGCCACCGCCAAGGGCGTCATTCGCCGGGAAGTCGTCCGCCTGATGACGCCCGGCACGCTGACGGATGACCCGCTGCTCGATGGCCGATCGGACAATTACCTCGCCGCCATCGCGTTTCATATCACTAAAGCTGAAGGGTATCGCGCGGGCCTCGGATGGGTCGAGCTTTCGACTGGCGCTTGTGTAGCAGCGAGCGGATCGGAAGGACAAGTCCTGGATGAAATCGCGAGGCTTCGACCGGCCGAAGTGCTGGTGCCGGAAATGCCCTCCGGGCAGCCGCACGAGATTTCCAATCGAATCAAGGCGCTGGGGATTAACGTTGTGACCGCGCGGGCCGGTTGGCAGTTTACGCCGCACCACGCGCGCGACGAGATCGCGCGGCAATGGCAGGCGCGCACGGCCGGCGGATTTGGTTTTACCGACGACGACCCGGCGGTCTTCGCCACCGCGGCCATCCTCAGTTATCTGCAGGAAACACAGAAGACGAGCGTGGCGCATCTCCAGCCGCTGCGCCGGCACGTCGTCGAGAATCATCTGAGCATTGACCCGGCGAGCTGGCGCAGCCTAGAGATCGACCGCACGCTGCGCGCCGGCACAACCGAAGGCACGCTTTTGTCGGCCATCGACCGCACGCGCACCCCCATGGGCGGCCGACTGCTGCGCCAATGGCTTCGCGCACCGCTGTGCGATCTGGAGCACATTGGCGCGCGCCAGGAAGCGATTGCCGCGCTGATTGAGTCGGCGTCGGGCCTGCGCTCGCTGATCGCGAAGCTCGAAGATGTATGCGACATCGAGCGCGTGATCGGTCGGATTGCGGTGGGCAGGGCTGGGCCGCGCGATCTGGCGGGTCTGGGAAAATGTCTTGTCTCGCTTCCGGCTTTGCTGGATGCGCTGCAAACGTTCCCCGCAGCTTCGCAGATTGCTCCGGAATTGGAATCGTTGCGCGAATTCTCGAAGAAGCAGGCCGATTATCTTTCCAAAGCCGTCAAATCGGATCCTCCGCCGCACCTGCGCGAAGGCGGCGTCATTGCCGATGGCTTCGACGCGGAGCTGGATCGACTGCGGGAAATAAGCGTCAATTCCGGCAAATGGCTCGCCGCTTTTCAGGCGCGCCTTGCGACTGAATCGAACATTCCCTCCCTTCGTGTCGGCTTCAACAAAGTGTTCGGCTACTACATCGAAGTCACCGACACGCACCGCGCCAAGGTGCCGACCGCCTGGTCGCGCAAGCAGACGGTCAAGAATGCCGAGCGCTACATCACCGAAGAGCTCAAGAAATTTGAGGAGGAGGCGCTCGGTGCGCAGGATCGGTCGATCGCCCTCGAACAGACGCTCTTCGAGCAGATCCGACAGGCGCTTCTGCCGGAGGTGGCGACCTTTCAGGAATTGGCCCGCGGCTTGGCGCGCGTCGACGTATTGGCGGGTCTGGCGGCTCTCGCGGTGGATCGGCGCTACGCCCGCCCCAAGGTCGTCGAAGAGCGTGTGCTGGACATCGTCGATGGTCGCCATGCCGTGCTCGATCAGCAGCTGGGCAGCGAATTTGTGTCGAACGACACGCACTTTGCCGCCGAAGATTCTCTGGCGCTGATCACCGGCCCGAACATGGCCGGTAAGAGCACTTACATTCGTCAAGTGGCTTTGATCGCTTTGCTCGCCCAGATCGGCAGCTTCGTTCCCGCAAAAAGCGCAACGATCGGCCTGGTCGATCGGCTCTTCACCCGCATCGGCGCCAGCGATGAGCTTCACACCGGCCAATCCACCTTCATGGTGGAAATGACAGAGACGGCAAACATTCTCAATAACGCCACGCAGCGCAGCCTGGTCATTCTCGACGAGATCGGCAGAGGGACCAGCACGCTCGATGGCCTGAGCCTCGCCTGGGCGATTGCCGAGCACATTGCCGGCACCGTGCGCTGCCGAACGTTATTTGCGACGCATTACCACGAGCTGACCGACCTCGCTCAGCGATTCTCGGGCGTGAAGAACCTCAATGTTGCTGTCCGCGAATGGGAAGACCAGGTGGTCTTCCTCCACCGCATCGTCGAGGGCGGCACTGATCGCTCCTATGGCATCCATGTCGCCCGCCTCGCGGGTGTCCCTCGCCCTGTGCTCGACCGCGCCCGCCAACTGCTCTCCGAGCTTGCCGTCCATCACGTTGGCAGCCATCGCATGTCGCGCAAAGGGCGCAACGACCCCACCAATCAACTCGATTTGTTTGCCGATCCTTCCAAAGAACTTCGCTCCGCCTTGGCTGGCCTCAATCTCGATCAGATGTCGCCCGTCGCGGCATTCGATCTCCTTCGCCAATGGAAACAGAAATTCGGCGGCGACGCATAAGAAGAGATTATCACTCCAGCGCGCGTTGCTGATACCTAAGCCGATCTAGGGGAAAGCGCCAAGAACGCCAAGAAGCCAAGAACGCCAAGAAAATCAATTTATAGTTTTTCTTCTTGGCGTTCTTGGCACCTTGGCACCCTTGGCGCTGAAAAACGGCGTTCCTTGCATGGCCTGGTAATTCGAGCAGGACCACGCATCCGCCATGAATCCTCCCTTGATTAAGAAACCTTGTCGGGATACAAGCTTTGCTCTTGCCGCCGTGGAAAGGCGGCCGGGTCCGATGCAACGGCTGGCTGCGAACCAGGTCAGGTCCGAAAGGAAGCAGCCTTAAGCATTACTGGTCGTGTGCCGTCGAGCTCCCGGTCGCTTTTCTGCGGCGGCTTTTTCATGCGCGTCGCCCTTGAGCAAGTCTGGGATTTACTCGCCGGATAAAATGGGCGGCGCGAGCCCATCCGCACGCGCCGACAAATTCCCTATGATTGAACCGATGCGCGTGCAGGATTTGGGACAATGCGCTTATCGCGAGGCTTGGGAGCTCCAGGAGCGCGCGCATCAAGAGGTCATGGACGGCGGCGAAGAAACGCTTTTTCTGGTAGAGCATCCGCCGGTGATTACGTTCGGGAGACGGCCTGGCGTCGGGCAGCATTTATTGGCGACGCAGCCTTACCTGGCGGAGATGGGCGTCCAAGTTGTGCAGAGCGACCGCGGCGGCGACATCACCTTTCATGGTCCGGGGCAGATCGTCGCCTATCCGATTGTTCGGCTGGCGGATCATGGGCTTTCGGTCAGTGGTTACGTCCATTGCCTGGAGAAGATTGCGTCGGCGACGCTCGGGGATTTTGGGGTGATGGCGCAGGCCGACCCCAGTGCGATTGGCGTCTGGGCCGACGATCATGGAACGCTGGCCAAGGTCTGCGCAATTGGCGTGCGCATCCGGCGCGGCGTTTCGCTGCACGGGCTGGCGCTCAATGTCACAACCGACCTTCGCTACTTCGATTTGATCGTTCCCTGTGGCCTGCATGGGCGCAAGGCAACTTCGCTGCATCGCATTCTTGGCCATCAGTGTCCGCCAATGGAGAGCGTCAAGCAGAGGTTGATTGCGCATGCGACGAAGGCTTTCGCGCGGTAGATGCTTGCTTTCGCGGCTCATCGCATCAAAATCAGGCAAGGCAGCATCAAAGGAGTCTTGTGCGTTTTCATTCGGGCATCAGCGATCAGGAAGCCACCGACGACGCGGTCGCGGATCTGATCGACCAGGCACACGATGCGCTGGGCGACGCGATCGATGTGGCGACAGTCTTTTTCACCGAGCATCACCGCGAAGATATCGAAGCGGTCGTCGAACGGCTCTGGCTGGAGCTGGACCCGCAATGCATGATCGGATGCAGCGGCGAGGGAGTCATCGGCGGGAGTCGGGAAATCGAACGCGCGCCCGGCATGTCGCTGCTGGTCGGCTCTCTGCCGGACGTGCGCATCCAGCCTTTTCACATCGCCAGCGAAAGCGACTGGCGGGAATGTTTGACCGAAGCGCAATCGCTTCGGGAGATGCTGGGCGTCGGGCCGGAAACGCGTGGGCTGATTGCTTTTGGGGATCCCTTTACGACGCCGCTCAGCCAGCTTCTGCCGATGCTCGATCGCGATGCGCCGGGCGTTCCGCTGATCGGTGGAATGGCGAGCTCGGCGCGCCGGCCGGGGCAGAACATGCTCGTGCGAAATGATGAAGTGTATACGCAAGGCATGGTGGGACTAAGTCTCAGCGGACCACTGAAAATTGCGACAGTCGTGAGCCAGGGATGCAGACCGATCGGGCAGCACATGGTCGTCACACGCTCACACGAAAACGTCATCGAGCAGCTTGGCGGGAAGCCGGCGATGGAGGTGTTGCGGGGAGTTGTTTCAGAATTGCCGGCGAACGATCAACACTTGCTTCAGAATGGGCTTTTCGTCGGCCAGGCGATCAGCGAATACCGCGAGCAGTTTGGCCGGGGCGATTATCTGGTGCGAAACGTCATCGGGGTCGATGAAGAAGGCGGATCGGTTTCAATTGCCGACTATGTGAAGACCGGCCAGACCGTGCAATTTCATGTGCGGGATGCCCAGACAGCCGATGAAGATTTGAAGATCATGCTGGAGACGCAGAAGGCGCTGGGGCCGGCGGCTGGTGGGCTACTCTTTAGTTGCAATGGGCGCGGTCTTCGAATGTTTGACCAGGCCTGTCACGATATCAAGGCGGCTCACGAGGTGCTGCCAGCGACTCCGATGGCCGGCTTCTTTGCCGCCGGGGAAATTGGCCCCGTTGGGGGGAAGAATTTCATCCATGGCCACACCGCCAGCTTCGCGCTGATTCGGCCGGGGTAATTCAGATCAAGCTCCATGACTCAATCGAGCATCAAGCCCCCGCTTCACGCGGGCCGGACCGATTCGTGGGATGACATCGCTTATGTCCTGCCGATGGGGATTTTCCTTGTACTGACCTACGTCGGCGGAACTTGGCCGAATCTCTACGCGGCTTCCTATGTCGCGAAGACCATTCTTGCGGCGGCGGCGCTCGTCTTCTTTCGTCGTCACTACACCAAAATCCGCTGGAACTTCTGGTGGGTGGGAATCATTCTGGGAATTGTCGGGGTGGTTCAATGGGTGGGCATGGAGCATTTGCTGAACCACTTTTTTCCGCGGCTGTGGGAGCCGAAGGTTGAAGCCTACGACCCATTCCAGCACTTTGCCTCGCCGGGCGCGCGGTGGAGCTTCATCGGCCTGCGCTGGGCCGATGCGGCACTGGTCGTGCCGTTCATGGAGGAACTCTTCTGGCGCGATTACCTGTGGCGATCGATTTCAGCCCCGAGCAATTTCAAGCTGGCCGGGGTGGGTGAGCCCGATTGGACCGCCCTGCTGCTGGTATCACTGGTCTTCTGCTCCGTGCATGTCCAATGGCTCACCGCGATCGTCTGGGGAATGATGATCGGCCTGCTGCTGATTTTCACGCGTAGTCTGGGAGCCTGCATCATCATGCATGCGGTCACCAATTTTCTTCTTGGGGCATGGGTGCTCAAGAGCGGCGACTGGAAGTTATGGTGAATCAAAACAACGATGCCCGCCAGCAATGACGGGCATCGCGAAGAATTCCTCTACCGGTGCTGCGAACTTATCCTGCTGCGTGCGCCGCCTGGCGCTGACCGCTGTGAATTCCCTCGGCAAATTCTTCGATCATCTTGCGATTGAAATCGGGAAGGTCATCAGGCTTTCGGCTGGTCACCAGGCCATTGTCGGTCACCACCGACCGATCCACCCAGTTCGCCCCGGCATTTTTCAGATCGGTCTTGAGTGAAGGCCAGCTTGTCATCGTGCGTCCCTGCACGCCATCGGCTTCGATCAAGGTCCAGGGGCCGTGGCAGATGGCCGCGATCGGTTTGCCGGCCTGCAGAAACGCGCGCACAAACTGTACGGCCGTGTCGCTCATCCGAAGTTTGTCCGGATTGGCAACGCCGCCAGGCAGCAGCAAGGCGTCATAATCTTCCGCATCGGCTTCATCGAGCGGCACATCAACCTCAAACGAATCGCCCCAGTCGGTCATCTTCCAGCCGCGCACCTTTCCCTTAGCGGGTGAAACAATGTCGATTCCCGCGCCGGCTTCTTCCAGCGCTTTGCGGGGTTCGGTCATCTCCACCTGTTCGAATCCATCGGTAATGAGGATGGCAACTTTTTTTCCTTCAAGTCGTGGCATGATTGAATGCTCCTTTCATTCCAAGCGCACAGCGAACAACGCCATGCGCTTGCAGGCGAATGGTGCAACGGGAATGCCATTTGCCGATGGGCTCGCCTTGACGTTCGCTGATCCTCTGCCTATTCAGTCAAACCCGTGCATAAGACTGTCGTTATCAATGCGGTTGGATTGACTCCGGGGCTGATCGGTCCGTTCACACCACGGCTCAAGGCGTTTCGCGACCAGGGAAAGCTGGCGCATGTTGGCTCGGTGTTGCCAGCCGTCACCACAACGGTTCAATCTACTTATCTCACCGGCGCCTGGCCCAGCGAGCACGGCATCGTCGGAAACGGCTGGTATTTCCGTGATGAATGCGAAGTGAAATTCTGGCGGCAATCCAACAAGCTCGTGCAACGCGAAAAGATCTGGGACAAGGCGAAGCAGACCGATCCATCATTTACCTGCGCGAATCTGTTCTGGTGGTACGCGATGTATTCGTCGGCCGACTACACCGTGACTCCCCGGCCGATGTATCCGGCGACTGGGCTGAAGCTGCCGGATGTGTGGACCAATCCGCCGGAGCTGCGCGAATCGCTTCAGAAAGAGCTTGGCACATTTCCGCTTTTCAGCTTCTGGGGCCCAAAGACTTCTATCAAGGCGACACAGTGGATTGCCGACGCGGCGATTCGCGTCGATGCGCAATATCACCCAACATTGACGCTCATTTATCTGCCTCACCTCGATTATTGCCTGCAGCGGCGCGGAAGCAGTGCCGAGGCATCCGCCGACGATTTGCGCGAGCTGGATGCCGAGGTCGGCAAACTGATCGACCATTTTTCTGGCCAAGGCGCGCGAATAATCATTCTTTCCGAATATGGAATCACTGACGTCTCGCGCCCAGTGCATCTGAATCGGGTGCTGCGCGAAGCAGGCTTAATCGCCGTTCGCGATGAACTGGGACACGAATTGCTCGATGCCGGCCAGAGCAAAGCCTTCGCTGTGGCCGATCATCAAATCGTGCACATCTATGTTAATGACAGCAGATGCTACAACCGCGTGAAGGAGCTGATTGCTTCCACGCCGGGCGTGGAGCGAGTGCTGGATAATGAAGGCAAACGTGAAGCGCACTTGGATCACCCGCGCGCCGGAGAGCTGGTCGCGATCGCCGCTCCCGATTCGTGGTTTACCTACTACTACTGGACGGACGATAACCGTGCTCCCGACTTTGCCCGCACCGTCGATATTCATCGCAAGCCCGGCTACGACCCCGCCGAATTGTTCATCGATCCCAACCTGACCTTACCGATGGCCAAGGCGGCTTACACATTGATGAAGAAAAAACTTGGCTTCCGTTACCTCATGGAATTAATCCCGCTCGATGCGAGCCTGGTGCGCGGGTCGCATGGGCGATTGGCCTCGCGCCCCGAAGATGGGCCGCTGCTGATGAGCAATCAACCGCGACTTCTTCGCTCCAATTCAGTCGGCGCAACGGATGTAATGGGCGTGCTCTGGGACCACCTCACGGTCGGCTGATTAATTCTACCAAACGTAGAAAAAGCTTATTGAAACCTTTCGCGCTTTAGGCCATGAATGAAGCGTTGCCGGCGCGATATTCGTCGCGCCCGGCCGGAGATCCTTAATGATCAGAATGGGTTGGCAAGATGCGCGCAGCAGCGTTTTGGTCATTGCGCTTTGCGTAATTGCTCTTGCTTTGCCGCGCGCGGCACAAGCGCAAGCCACCCGCCCTTCTGGCGTCTGGGTCAACGTGACCTCCAACGTCGGTGAGCCAAAGTGGGGCTACGCCGGTGTCACCCTCCTGGCCACTGTCCCTGGCAGCAATCATATTATTGCGGGCGTCAGCGAAGCCGGGATTTGGGAAACATCGGATGGTGGGAAGACATGGTCGAAGCTTGGCGCCAAAGACGCCGTCGCGATCATGAATCGCCCGTATCAAATCGTTTTTGATCCCAAAGATTCGAACATCTTCTGGGAAAGCGGTAATTACGCCGGCCCGGGCCTCTTCAAGACCACTGATGGAGGCAAAACCTTTCAGCCGCTCGGCAAACTCACGCATCTCGATGGTCTTGGCATCGACTTCACTGATCCAGAGCGAAAGACGCTGGTCGTCGGCCATCATGAGCAGTCATGCAGCGTCGAAAAATCAACGGATGGCGGACTAACCTGGACTAACATCGGCCAAGCCCTTCCAACAGATACTAACTTCTCATCTGATCCGATTGTTCAAGACGCCAACACGTTTATCGTCAATGCCGCCGGCTGGAAAAAAGATGCCTCATTTGGCGTCTATCGCACGACCGACGCCGGCAAGACATGGCAGAAGATTTGCGACCAGGGACCGGCCGGAATTCCCTGCATCACGTCCGCAGGAGTTATCTATTGGCAGGCCCTGTGGGCCAAGGGCCTGCTGAAAAGCGAAGACCATGGCCTGACCTGGAATCTCCTGCCCGCCCCCGTCAAAGAGAATCCCATTGCACTGGCAGATGGAAAACTGATGGCGGCCGTCGATCGACAACTCCTGATCTCCGCCGACGGCGGCAAAACCTGGCAAAAAACCGGCCCGGAGATTCCCTTTAAACCCACCGGCATCTGCTTCAACGAAAAGGGCCAAACCGTCTATGTTTGGCGATCGACCGAAGCGCGCGAAGACAATGTCATCCTCAAATGGGAAATGCCGTGAGTAGTTTCGCAATTAATACTGGACCCACGTCAGCCATGCGACGCCCAATGCGAGCGTCAGGATCGTGACGGGAACGCCGGCCTTGCAGTAATCCCAAAAAGATACTTCCACTCCCGCACGACGCGCATTCTCAACGACGATCAGATTAGCGACAGATCCCAATATCGTGAGGTTGCCGGCGAGGGTGCTGCTCATGGCCAGCGCGAGCCACGCCGTCTGTTGTTGGGCCGCGGGCATCGCATGCATGACCGGCTCAAAAAGAAGAACGGCAGGAACGTTGCTCACCAGATTTGATAAGAGTGCTGAAACCGCGCTGAGCAGGTCAATCGGATGCGACAGCAAAATGTTCCAATGCTCCACGCCCCATTGGCTCACCACGTGTATCTGGAACGCATGCACGACGATGAACAGCCCCGTGAACATCAACAGCAGACTCCAGTCCACCTCGCGATAAATTCGCACCGGCTTGAGTCGGCTCAACATCATCACTGCCGCGGCACCAATCGCGACCAACACGATGGGCAGGCCGGTGAAAAATAGGATGACCGTCGCGAGCGCGACGATACCGCTTTTCCATTGCAGGCGGACATGTGTGCGATGATTGGGAATTCTTTCCTCGCCTTGGATGGAGCTTCCATTCAGGGAGCCCTCTTGCTTGGGCGCATGCGCCAGTGAGCTTCGATAGATCAGCAGAATCACGACGTAATCGACGATCAAGCCGAACATCGCGATGGGCATCAAGTGAATGGCAAAGTGGAGATAGGAAATGTGCGAATGGGAGCCGATGAACATGTTCTGCGGGTTGCCGGTGATGGTGCCGGATGAACCGATGTTGGCGGCTGTCGCAAGGCCAATCAGATGCGGCACGGGCCGGTACCCGAGCCGGCGCGTCAGTTGAAGCACCAGTGGCGTCATCGCCAGGCAGACGATGTCATTGACGAGAAATGCCGACAGCACGCCGGAGAGAAGGATGACTGCCGCCAGCAATCCTCGGGGGGATGTGATTCGATCCAGGGCACAATGTGCCGCGCGGACGAAAAACCCGCTGAGCCGGAGGAATCCGACGACGACCATCATTCCAAAAAGAAGGAAGAGCGTTTCGTAATCGATCGAATTGGGCGCGGTGGCTTGCGATAGGCTCAACACGCCAGTGCAAAGCATGAGAGCCGCGCCGACGAAGGCAACGCCCGCGCGATCCAGGCGAAGTTTGGGGAATTTTCCAACCGCCAGCGCAAGATAGGTCGCAGTAAACAGGACGGCGGTGAGCCACCACTTGATTGATTCGCTCAAAACGATTCCTTCCCAGGGTGCGCGGATCAAAAGAGCTTGGCGCAGCGGTCAATCAGTAGCGTCGCGAACTCGCCCTTTTCCATAGCCGGCAATTTCTCATTGGGTCCATCGGGCCAAAGCAGCACCGCCTGAACCCGCGCACTGTCCATCGTCGCAACGGGGTTATACACCATGAGATCGAGTTTCTTGCGACCAAGCTTTTGACGCGCCCGCTCCAGGTCCCCTTCCATTTCCAGGCTGAAGCCGACAATTCGTTGCGACGGAGCCTTGGACGCACCGGCAAGGGCCACGATGTCCGGCGTCCGCTCGCATTCGATTATCAATTTGCCCGCGCGATCCATTTTCCGCGACGCGACCGAGATTGGTCGATAATCGGCCACAGCCGCCGCCATGATCAGCAGATCATGCCGGGCAAACTCGCGCAGCACGGCCTCCTGCATCTGGGCGGCGGTTTCGACGCGAACTGTTGGCACATCGGGCATGGCAATGGAAACCGGCCCCAGCACCATCGTCACCCTATGACCGGCCGATACCGCGGCCCCGGCGAGAGCCGCGCCCATTTTCCCGCTGCTTCGGTTGCCGATATAACGCACCGGATCGATCGGCTCGCGCGTCGGCCCGGCTGTAATCAGAATCCGCATATGGAATCTGATTGTATCGCAGCGCTGCAAAACCGCGCATTTCCGGCGTCGGCTGGTTAGACTTGCCCGACTTGTTCCCGATTGATCGCTGATTGAAAGAAAATCGAAGTGGAATTGAAGTTGAAGTCAATGATCCTTGCCTGCTGCCTGGTCTGGGCGGCCATGAGCCCCGTTGCGTTGGGTGATTCTAATGACGACCTGGTTGATCCGGTCATCGTTGCCACCGCGCGCGAGCAGATTTCCTCTGATCGCATTCATGTGACTGTACTTGCGATGGCGTTTTCTCCGGATGGCAAAACCTTCGTTTCCGCCAGTGCGACCGATCCGACTTTATACTTCCGCGAAATCCCGACGGGACGGGTGATCGGTCAGGTAAAAGCGCCAGGGAAGGGCGTGCGGAAGATCGAGTTTACTCGGGATGGCACGCGCTTGGTCACATTCGGTGACGAGGTCGCCGTCTGGGATGTCAAGGAACGCAAGATCGTCTCCCACTGGCGACTCCAGGGCTATGCCACGTGCTACGCGATGTCGCCGGATGGCAGAATCGTCGCCCTTGGGCGAAATGCGAGTCTTCTGGATCGAATTGGCATTTTCGAACTTCGCGACGCTCAAAACGGGCATTTGCTTTGCGAATTTGGCGTGCCGAACTATGGCGCCATGGGCGGGCTTAGCATCGCTGGCATCGCACTCAACACCCTCTCGCCCGGCGGATGGATGCTTGCCCCTCATGCTCTCGGCCAGGCCATCACGGTTGCCGTGAAGGAAAATGGACAGTCCGTGCGCAGCATCAAGTTCTCATCCAAAGGAGATTTCGTCGCGTCAGCAGTGCAGTCTTCGTCGAGATCCGCGAACCAGGATTTGCGAATTTGGAAGACATCGGACGGATCGCTTGTCGCCAGCCATCCTTTGTCCAACGCGAGCTGGGTCGAATCGATCGCAATGCTGCCTGCCTCCGATCAAGGGGTTGTTCCGATGGGTTGCGATTCCTTTGATCTGCCGGGCGGGAAGCAGCGCATCATCTCCGGCCCAAGGCCACTGATGACGGCGCGCTTAAACCCACGACGAATACTGGCGCAGGGAAATTGCGGGCCGGCGGTGATCGATCCGCAAAGCGGCAAGACACTCTTTACATTGCTCGACGAGAGCGGCCAGTCACCCGTGCTTGCGGTGATTTCTCCGGATGGAACATGCGTAGCCGGCAGCGATCTTTCGGGCAAGATCACGTTCTGGAGCACGAGCCGAGCGACCGTCGCTGCGGTCCATCGGCTGCCGACGTTGCGCTGCCAGTTGATTTTGGATCGCGCGGCTTATCTGCCGAGCGAGAGTGTGGAATGGCGTTGCCGATTGACGAATGTGGGCGACAAACCCGTCCCCATTTATGCATCCTCCCAGTCACCTGATCAATCCGCAATCACACTCCGACTGCGATCGCTTGGTCGGCTGCGAATTGCTCGGCCCTCGCTGCATATGAACAATATCGCTTCACCAACGATGCTCGCGGCTGGCGCATCAATCGAAATGCGCTTCGCTTCGCCCGCGCCTGGCGTCATCGCAGCCGGCCACGGCGAAACTTATCGGATGGATTCGCAATCCAGCTTGGACGTGGCATACGTCGAATATGACCCGCCCGCCGGCGCGCCGCCTGAAGCGGGTGTGCGATTGATTTCTCAGCCCGTACAGCTTCTCCGCGATCCCGGCCCCGCTTTTTCACATCCTGTATTTTCCGACTGGATCAAGTCCACAGATGGCGCAATCGCTGTTCGTCTGCATCTTGATTCAGCTCTCTTTAGCGGCAATGGCAATGTCTTTGTTCACGGCGAAATCCGAAACGAAGCCGATCATCCGGTGACGATCCGCGTGCCCGAGGATGATCTGTACGCGTCAATACGCGTCGAGGGACCGACAGGTGTCGCTCCGCCGGCAAAACCGTTTTCCCGATTCCCGCGATTTATCACCCTGCAACCCGGCGCGACAACGCTGCTTTACGGAATTGTCGATGCCGGCCGCTTTCCCCAGTCGGCCGGCCTCGGGCAGTTCGAAATCCGCTACGCCTTTCACAGCTTCGGCGGCAAGAATTCCGCCAATCTTTGGACAGGCGACATTGCAGTCCCCCCACTTCGATACTGGCGCGTGGATCATTTGTCTGATGCCCCCGCCGAAGCGCTGGGGCCCGGACAAGACTCATCAGCTTCCGCGGGGAAGTAGTTCAATCACCATCGAATTGCGCATGTGAAGCGGCTATCCCCACGCTTATACTGATGCCGCGGTGAGTCTCGTTCCGTGAACGCGATGATACAACACGCTCCAGCTTCAGGCATATCGCGCTGGATTTATCGAGCGCTCATGCTCCTCATCCTGGCCGGGCTGACATGGCTCGGCATGGATCAACTCCGGCCGCCAGCGTGTGAGACTTCAGATCGACTCGACCAGTTTTCATGCGATCGCGCAATGGCACATATTCGCGCGATCGCGAGCCAGCCTCACCCGGTGGGCTGGATAGCCGATACACAGGCGCGCGAATACCTGGTCCATCAGCTTGAAGAGATGGGACTTTCGGTGCGCGTGCAGAAAGCGCGGATTCGCCCCCCACTTGCATGGGCGCCCTTTGCTTACAACATCATCGCCCGGCTTCCGGGTACGCATCGCGGGCCGGCGCTGATGCTGGCTTGCCATTACGATTCGGTGATGTGGGGGCCGGGCGCGTGCGATGACGGCCTCGCGGTAGGCGCGCTACTGGAAACGATGCGGGCGCTCAAGGCGGGGCCGCCTCTCCGCAATGACGTGACTCTGCTGATCACCGATGCTGAGGAATTGGGCATGCGCGGGGCGGAGGGCTTTGTCGATTCCGATCCGCTAGCCAAAGACATTGGCTTTGTTCTGAACTTCGACGCGCGGGGGACAGATGGCCCGTCAATCATGTTCCAGACCAGCGATGGCAACGCCGACATGATTAACGACTTTGCGTCGGCTGCGCCTTATCCGGTGGCAACTTCATTTGCCGGCGATGTGTACCGGCGGATGCCCAATAACACCGATTTCACTATTTTTGCCGATGACGGAATGAAGGGGTTGAACTTCGCCTTCATCGGCAATTACGCCTACTACCACACGCCCGGCGACAATCTGGAACACTTGAATCGGCGCACGCTGGCGCACACCGGTTCCTATGCGCTGAGCCTTTCGCGGAAGTTTGGCAATCTCGATCTATCCGCAATCCGCGCCGGACCCGGCGCGCCGGATGACATTTACTTCACCGCATTCCGCGGACTGCTGATCCACTATCGACAGGGCTGGGGCATGGTGCTGTCGGCGATTCTTCTATCGCTGACGACGCTGGCATTGATCGTCGCCCGCCGACGGCACTGGATCACGATCGGCGGAACATTAGCCTGCGTCGTTCGGCTGATCGTCGGGACGGCAATCGCCGCTCTGGTCTCATGGATAGCCGTCTACTTCGTCCAGGTAAAGATCGGAAAACAGCCGACGGATCAGCATCGGGACGCGATGGAATACATCGAAATCGCGTCCGCACTTCTTGCCGTCATCACGACCCTGTGCTTCATGCTGATTGGCCGCAGGCGGCCTGCCGCAAATAATCTGGCGGCGGCGGGATTGGCCATCTGGGCACTGTTAGCAATCCCCGTAACCATTTTCTGCCCGGGTGGGAGCTATCTGGTTTTCTGGCCGGCGATTGCAGCTTTGGTTGCATTTTGTGCAATCGCTCCGAACAGGCTGCCTCCATGGGCAAAATTGCTCATCGCGAGCGCAGCTTCAGTTCCCGTTCTATTCCTGATGCCGCCTTCGATCGATCTGTTTATGACGGCCCTTACCTATCGCGGGACGTACGTGATCATGCCCTTGATCAGCCTGACCCTCTGGCTGCTTGCCAGCACGGGCGCGATGGAGATGCTGGGTGCTGTGGGACATCGCGGGAGCATCGATGAAAAATAGATTGACGTCCGGCGTGATTCTGGAGCTGGGCGTGCTTCTGCTCACATGCTGCCTCGCAAGCACCTTGTGTGGAGCAATCAGCGAGACGGGCGTAGAAGACGCGAATCTCGCCGGCTTCGATCGGCTCATGCGCGAGTTCATGTCCGAGAATCATGTGCCGGGCGCGGAGCTGGCCGTCGCCCGGCATGAAAAGCTGGTCTACGCCCGCGGATTTGGATTGGCCGACACCGCAACGCGCCAACCTGTCGAACCGACTTCTCTCTTCCGTATCGCCAGCATCACCAAGCCCTTCACCGCGGTAGGGGTTTTGCAGCTCGTCGAGAAGGGCAAACTGAGATTGAACGATCATCCCTTTGAGATGCTCGGCCTTGTGCCTTATCTGGAACCGGGCGCCCAAGTGGACAAGCGCATCTACCGCATCACGGTCGAACAGCTTCTTCATCATCGCGGCGGCTTCGATCGCGACAAATCCTTCGATCCCATGTTCGATTCGGTCCACATCGCGCGGGCGCTGCACGTTCAGCCGCCGGCCAATCAGGAGGCGATTATTCGCTACATGATGGGCCGGCCGCTCGATTTTGAGCCGGGCACGCGCGAAGCTTATTCCAATTTCGGATATTGCGTGCTGGGGCGCGTGATCGAGCGTGTCAGTGGTCAGCGCTACGATCAGTATGTTCGCGATCATGTGCCCGCGCCCCTTCGCATTCGTGACATGCGGCTCGGCCACACGCTTTTGAACGAGCGATTTCCCAGCGAAGTGCATTACTACGATCTGCAGAACCGGACCGGCGGCTCGGTCTTTCCACCGACGATTGGAAAGCAGGTGCCGACGCCGTATGGCGCGTGGGACATCGAGGCGATGGACTCCCACGGCGGATGGATCGCATCGGCAGTCGATCTCGTTCGATTCGGAAGCTCGCTCAACAATCGCAATAATTGTCCGATTCTTCACGCATCGAGTATCGAAACGCTCTTCAGCCGCCCGCGACTGGGAGCGGATGAGAAGCCGCCGAAACCGGAAAATCCGTTCTACGCTTGCGGCTGGGAGGTTCGGCCGGTGGGCAAGGGGCGAGTCAATACCTGGCACAACGGTGCGCTGGATGGAACTTCAACGCTGCTCGTCCGTCGATTTGATGGCCTGACTTGGGCGGTCGTCTTCAATACGCGATCGAACCCGCAGGGCAAGGATCTTTCAGGCCTGATCGATGGAAAGCTCCACAAGGTTGCCGATGAGGTAAAGAAATGGCCGGACCATGATCTGTTTGGCAAGTTCCTCGGACCAGCCGCACGCTAAATCGCCCATCGCTCTAACGATTGAAATCCTTGCTCCAATCCTTCTGAAACCTTCGGCGCTTTCGCCGTCGGCCACTTGCAGTCGCCTCGGCCCGTGTAGATGAAAAAGGATTGAGCCAGTGCTGATTCTTCATGAAGACGAAGCCCATGAGCGCCCCGCCCAAATGCGCTGCTTCACCGCCGACATTGGAGCCGGATGAAAAGACTGAATACAGTGCCAGCCCGATTCCAAAGATGGCGGCTGTGCGAATCGTGATCGGGAAGATGTAATAAAACAGCTCGACATCCGGCGCGATCATCGCCGCGGCGACGAGCAAACCGAAAATTCCCGCCGACGCGCCGATCATCGGCGTTTGTGGATCGACATTGAGCAATCGAGCCGCCGACAGCAGCAAAAAGCACAAAGCCCCGGCAACTCCACACAAAAGGTAGAAGGCCAGATAGCGCCGCCCCTGGAAATGAGCCTCGACGATCGGGCCGAAGAAGTAGATCCCGATCATGTTGAAGATCAAATGCATCGGCGAGGCGTGCAGAAATTGAAAGGTCAAGAATCGCCAAACTTGGCCGTGGCGAATCGCCAGGTCGATTGAAAAATATCCCCATAGATAGAGCGGGGAAGGAGCGGGGAAATCAAACCCTTCAATATTGATCGTGTGCGGGCCGAGCGTGCGCTGAAGGATCACCTCGGCCAGGAAAATCAGGATGTTGCTGACGATCAGCCAGGTCGTGACCGACCAGACGCTGAAATAGCCGAAGCCTCCCCGAGGTAGCGATTTGCGGTAATACTCGCGGTCGTAGATCCCCATGGAAGAATCGTAACAGGGCTTGAGCGGTCGAATCAAACACCCCCGCCGCACGATCGTTTAGCGCGACAGTTCAATCCGCACATATTTCTTTGCCGCACCGTCGTCGAGCACTTCTCGGCAAAGCTCGGCTAGCTGATTCCGCTCGCCAGGCCACATGAAATCGGCATCGATGCGCGATCGGCTAATCCATCGCCAGGCGTCGTGTTCCGGATTCAGCTTGATCTCGGCATCCCGCTTCACCAGCGCGCAAAAGCCCGGGCAATGCCAGAGCGTGTCGTCGCCATGAAGATAGAAAATATCGACCGTATCGAGCTGAAAGAATTCGTGCGGGATGATGCCGGTTTCTTCCTTCAGCTCGCGGAGTGCCGATTCCCATGCGCGCTCGTTGTCTTCCATCTTGCCGCGCACGGTGGACCAGGCGCCGCCGAGGTATTTACCGGGCGATCGGCGAAGTTGAAGAAACTCATGCTCCGCGCCCGCAGCTCCGGGGCGCACAACAAAGCAGGCCACCATGTCATAACGAACGCGCATCGTGTTTGGTTAATCAGCTACCTTCCGCGCGGCAAAGGTCTGCCCATCGATCCGACGGACCAATCCTTTGAGCGTCAGAAAGGTCAGCTCCTTCAAGATCGTTTGAGCATCCAGCCCGCTCCGATCGACAATCAGATCGACCGGAGCGGAATCTCCACCAATGGCGTTAAGAATCGCCTGCTGTGGCTCGCTCAGATCAAATGGAAGCGTGGGCGCGCTGGGCACGGGCGATATTTTCGGCGCCGCCGCAATCAATGCATGCGGCTCAGCCGCCCCCTCCGGCAATGGTCCAAGCCCTTCGAGAATATCCTCAATTCCTGCCGCGAGAACCGCCCCATCGCGAATAAGCTGATGCGGGCCAAAGGACAGCGGATTATCCACCCGCCCCGGCAGCGCAAAGACCGGCCGGCCATGATCATCGCATGCCTGGCGCGCGGTAATCAGCGCGCCGCTGCGCTGGTCGGCCTCGATCACCAGCACGCCTCGCGAAAGACCGCTGACAATCCGATTTCGGCGAGGAAAATTCTCTTTCATCGGTGGAGAACCCAGCGGAAATTCGCTGATCACCGCACCGCGCTGCGCGATCTGCTCGAACAGCGGCTCATTTTCCGGCGGATAGGGTGTGTCCACGCCGCTGCCCAAGACCGCAATCGTTCGACCATTCGTATGAGAGAGCGCGCCGCGGTGGGCTGATGAATCGATGCCTCGCGCCCCGCCCGATATCACCGTGACGCCAGCGCCGGCCAAGAGCGCTCCAAATCGCTCCGCCTGCTCCCGGCCATAAAAGCTGCACTTTCGGCTCCCCACGATCGCCACCGCATGCAGATCGCGGGGCTCAAGATTTCCTCGCACATACAACACATTGGGCGGGTCAGGAATGTGTCGAAGTAACAGAGGGTAAGCCGGATCATCCGGACAAAGCAGGCCGATACCGGCTTTCGCGCATCGGCTCATTTCCGCTTCAGCTTCTCGCTCCGCTTTCTGGAGAGCCGCGGCGATCTTCCGCGCCTTGGCCGATCCAATCCCTTCGACATTCGCCAGTTGATCGACCGAAGCCCCGCACGCGCCCTCGGCGCTGCCGGCCGATTCGACCAATCGCTTGGAAAGAATCGGGCCGATGCCATCGGTGAGCGCAAGCTGCAGCCAGTATCGCAGCGAGGCAGGCGAATTGTTTGCCAGGTCGTGCATTTGAAGATCGGGCGGATCCATTAGCCGCGAAGCGAATCGACTGCCTTGCTCGCCATTTCGAGCGGAATATCGTCGCGAACCACCACATGTCCAATGCGATCGGGCAAAATGAAACGAATCTTCCCACTCGCGACTTTCTTGTCCAACGCCATCGCATCAACGACGTCACGGGTCGGCAGCTTCAGCCCATCAATCGGCAGTTTTGCCGTCTGGATGATCGAAAGCACGCGGCGGCGCGCCGCTTCATCGATCATCCCCAAGTCGACAGCCAACCTGCATGCGGCAGCCATTCCAAGGGCCACGCATTGGCCATGCGAATAGGAATAATGTGAAACCGTCTCGATCGCGTGACCAAACGTATGGCCGAAATTCAGATGCGCCCGCTCACCCTTTTCAAAGGGGTCCGCTTCTACCACCCGCGCCTTGATCGCCACGTTATGCGCCACCAGCTCGGCCAGATAATCGATGTCGCGCGAAATCGCCCGGCCGATGTTCTTTTCCAGCCGCTCAAACCCCGCGGCATCGCGAATGATGTCATGCTTGATGCACTCAGCCAAACCCCCTTCAATCTCGCGGTCCGGCAGCGTCTGCAGAACCTCCGGATCGATCAGCACAGCAATCGGCTGATGAAACGCGCCGATCAGATTCTTCCCCAGCGCGTGATTCACCCCGGTCTTCCCCCCGACGCTCGCGTCCACCATCGCAAGCAGCGAAGTGGGGATCTGTACGAACGGGATGCCGCGCAATGTTGTGGCCGCGACGAACCCGGCCATGTCGCCGATCACTCCACCACCCAGTGCCAGCACCGGCACATTGCGATCGATTTTGTGCGAAAGAAGCGCCGTAAAGACCGGCTCCAAGTCGCCCAGCGTTTTATGATCCTCACCCGCCGAGATGGTCGCGATGACCGGCTCAAACCCCGCCGACCGAAGCGATTGCGCCACGGTCTGTGCATACCTCGGCCCCACGTTTGAATCAGTGACAATCGCCGCCTTCTTCGCGCGGCTGAGCGTCGCGAGAATCTTCCCCACATCGGAAAGAAGACCCCTGCGGATCGTAATGTCATAGCTGGCGCGATCGAGCCGCACCGGCACCACTGCTTCCTGCGCCATAAGCCGGCATTGTAGCCAAGGAGGCCAAGTCGTCACGCGGAGACGAGAACACCGCACGGAGTCAGACCGGATTTGCGCCACCCTGCCCTTACCCGATTTGCTAAGATCGCAACTGTGAAGTCCAGTCACCTGGTCATTGCCTTGCTGCTTGGGGCAATCGCCCTATCTGTGACTGCGCACCTCCAAAGCACGACATATTTGTTATGTCTGTTCCTGGTAGAGCGGTATTCCTGGTGCTCGTGAAATCCTTCTTTCACAGGCCGGGTGAGTAAGATTGTCAACAAGTCTCAGGCGCTCAATCCATGACGGTGAAAGCGTGCAAACGATCCACGATACCGGAGTCGGAATGTTTGAGGGCCTTTTTCCCTGGAAAATCTGGAAGGCACGTCGAGCGCATCGTGAGAGTTTTTACCGCAAGCGGCGCGATTTTTTACAGGCTGATACAGAGTTTCTAGCAACAGAGGACGATGCGCCCGAGGCCCAAAGGAAACTTCGACTGCTCATTCGAAGAATCATAGCAGGTGATTGTGGTTTACAGCCTGAGTTGCTGCACGCTGACGGCACCAGCGATCTCGACAAGTTGTTCGGCCAGGCGTGTGTTGGCGATTTTTTGCTCGCTATACCGAAGGGGCCTGATTGGAGCGTGTTGTTTTCCGAACTGGAATACTCAGCAGCTCGGACGCTGGGCATGAAGATTCGTATAACTGCCAGCGTTCGCAACGCCGCGATCAGTCGCTGGCGGAAAGGTGAATCCTTCAGCACGTGGACCGGGTGGTTAGCAAAGAGCATTTTGAGGGCCTGACGTGAATGACGAACGTGCGTCACCACAGCGCGATATTCATTCTCCGCTTCTTTCGGTGTTCATCCACGGCTGGGCATTCTCATATGTATGTTATTATATATGAGACAAATGAGACACGTGTCTCACCGAGCTCAGCATTAAACCGATGATCATAAATATTGTTTTGCAAATGATTTAACCGAAAAAGGCAATGCCAATGAGACAAATGAGACACGCAAAAAGTGTCTCACTGTCTCATTTCGTCCCACGACCTTCGAAAAGCTCGGCGGGGCTCCTTCGACTTACTTAAAGAGAAGGAATCTCATTTCGTGCGCATGTCCCAAAATGTCACACGTGTGACATCGCAGGGCTTGTTCATAAGCTTATGTTATTCAGTCGGTTAGGTTCGGATTCGCGGCCAATGTCCCCTCAAAATCTCGCCGCGCGCTTCCTTTTGTGACATTTGGGGACAACCCTTCGACGAGCTCAGGGCGGGCAAGGCAGGCCCTTCGACCTGGCTCCCTTCGACTCAGCTCAGGATAGGCCCTCAGACTTTGAGCATCTCCCGCGCCTCCGCCATGCCGTCCGCGGGACGGCCATATTCGCTGGCGGTTACGCGCGCGAGCGCAACGAGCTGCCGCCAGCGGAAGGTGGGCCGGGTCCGGGCGAATTCTTCGCTGACGGTGCGGTAATATTTTTCCGCATGGAGCGCGCCGTCTTCGCTGACCGCGTACTTGAGCATCAGATCAAACATGGGCCGGGCGGGATGGCCAAGGTGGCCATAGCGCTCGACGACGGCGGCGGCGTGAGCCTGGAGATTGCCGCGGATCGCTTCCTCGGCCGCGGCGAGCAGTGCCGGCCCGTCCTGCGCGCTGATTCCCGCCAGATGCTGCTTGAGCGGCATCGGCTCCCATTCCAGGAAATCGCCGCCACGCATGACTCGATCCAGTGCCACTTGAAATGCGCCCAGAATGAGACAGGCAAACGTATTTCGCGGGCTGGCGACGCGCGCCAGATTTCTCCAGGCGTTGGCTGAGTCGCATGCATGGACACCAATCGAATCCCCATGGACACTGCCCAGCGGCTTCCCCGCGACTTCATCGCGAGGCGTGCGGCCATGATCGCGGAGGATGATCTGATTGGCCGCTAGCGAAATTGCTTCGCCGACGACGTCCGGTGCGTAGCCGTCGGCAAGAATTGATGCTGCCGTTTCCGCGGACTGCTGGGCGTTCTGCTTGAAGATCGTCTGACTCAGCTTGTCGATCATCGCATCATCAGCCAATTTCGTGCCCGGCTGGCGATCCATCAGCTTGTACTTCTCCATCAACGTCGGGAGCACATTGCGCGGCTGGTCCCAGACCATCGCCGGCCAGGATTCAGCCTTCACGCAATACCGCACCGACTGACGAAGCAGCGTGTGCGCTCGCTCGTGACCGATCAGGTCCAGCATGTCCCACGCTCGATAAGGCAGCACCACGCGATGCACTTCGGTCTTTTCCTGCACTTCCTCGAGCAGCGCATTGAGCGCGTCTTCATCGCCGCGCTGTACAAGTCCAGCGAAAATCTGCTCGGCACGATTCACATCCTTATCGTGCACAGCCTTCCGAAGCGCGTCTCCATTGAGCGAATCGGACGACATGCTTGCCTGTGAAACAGCATGCAAAACTTCATTCGATCTTCCGCCCTGCTCCTGAATGCGGCGGGTGTTGCGATAGAGGACCTTCATGACCGGCAGCGGCGCAAGCGATGCCGGTAATTCCCGTGACATGTGATAGGCCGGGCCAAGGGCCATCATCGTGTGAAAACCAATGTAATCTTCGCCGCCAAACGTGCGCGCGTTGGCCAGTGCTCCCGCCGCGACGAGCGTTTTCAGATCGGTGCCGCTGTGGATTTTGCTGACCAGCAGACTGTTGAGCTTGGAGATCGATGTTTCCTGAAGCTGCGCGACCAGTGCTTCAAGATCGCCAAATGCGAGCGGCTCACCGCCGCTTGCTTCCCCGCCGTCGGCCAGCCCCATATCCAGCGCCAGCTCCGACCCGATGGCCGCCACCACCATCCCCTTGCCCACGTCACAAAGAAATCCGCGCCGCGTGCGTTTTTCGAACATGGCGAGCTCCGTTGAAGAGGTGAACATGCCGCAAAAGAATCGAGCGACATGAGGTCATCTTATTGTACCGAATTTTCTTGCGTCTGCGCCCACCAATCTCTACACTTTTCGAGTCAGGGTGGGCCGTAAGGGACTTTGAACTTCCACCCGAAGCTCAGAACAAAGTTTTCATATTTGGGGCAGCAATTATGATTCGAGGGCTTGGTTTTCATGCGCGCCGGATCGAACAGAAGATTTTTGTGACTGTCGCGATCGTCCTTGCCGCGGCGACGGCTGCTCATGCGGGAAATGTGGATTCTCATTGGCTTTTGCCATCGGATGGATACTGGACAGATCCCACGCAGTGGTCCACGAACCCAGATTATCCGAACAATGGCTCGCCGACCGGAACAACTTATGACGTCTTTGTAGACGCGGCTGGAAGCCCTTATAGCGTTATACTCAACTCCACCGTCACCTTGGCGGATTTGACTGTCAACTCACCGGACGTTCGCGTCAGTGACAATGCCCCCGGGCTGTTGAACATCACCGGGACGCTCAATGTTGAGAATGGAACTTTTCAAATAACTGACGTTGCGACGCTTTCCAACGCGACGATTACAACTTCGAACGGTGGGTACTTTCTGGCGCACTCCGGGACGCTCGACAACGTGACAGTAGGTCCGAGCGCCGCGGGATCTCCAACGATCCTCATTACTGATCGCAGCAACCCATCGACCTCCCGTGGTTTGGCATTTGCCGGAGGAAATATTGTATTTCAAGGACAGAGTCCTCTCACTTCCCTCACGCTTGGATCTTCTTCGCCATTGTCGGGAAATGGGCAGATCATTTTTCAAGGCGCAGGTACGCTTATGACAGGCGGCGGCGCGCTCACGATCCCTTCAGGCATTTCGATTCGGGGCGTTGCCCCATTCATTAACACGTCCACACCGTTTTTGGCGTTTGTGGGAGACAAAACGCAGGCGAATGACGTGGTTAACAACGGTCTTGTATCCGCTGAGAATACGGAGATTACTCTCAACCTGATCGGCAACAATGTCGTCAATAATGGAGCGATTCAATCGATCAATAACGGCGAATTGACGATCTCCGGCACATTCGTCAACCATGGAACGTTAATTGAAAACAATGCGATTCTGAATCTGAATATCTCGAACTTTACGCCTGCGATTCTTCCGCAAATTCAGCGGACAGGCGGTGAAGTGAACCTCACCAGCTCCTACGACAACACCGGCAAAACTCTTGTGCTCGACAGTACCACTGGATCCCTCGGACTGAAAAACGGGGGAACCATAACCGGCGGGACGATCAACGCGACTCAAGGCGCCACCCTGCACATTTCCGGGCCGACGGGAATACTCAATGGCGTAACGCTTGCCGGCAACATGGTAGTGGAGGAAAGCGCTGCCGTATTAATTAATAACGGCCTGACGCTTCAGAACAGTACCATCACCATGGGGAGCTATACCGTGCCGCCGCATAGCGAAAATGATGGCGCACTGATCGAGTTTTCCGGGTCATCAGGATTGACCGGGAGCGGCACGATCCTCTTTGAGAAAACGTTTCTCGGCGATGATATTCTCGCTCAAAGCGGTGGTGGGTCGGTGAACATCGGCCCACAAATTACCATTAAAAGCGACGCCGCTGGCGGGCGAATCGGATACTTGGTCCAATTAACCGTCGTGCACAACCAGGGTACGATTATTTCGGGAACCAGCGGAAACTCGATCAGCATAGGCGGCGCATCGGTCGTAAACACGGGAATTATTCGCGCCTTGAACGGCGGCTCGCTGAGCATCACCAACATGGACAACGAAGGTATTATTTCGTCTTTGGGCGCGCTGCTCCCGATGGTTGGAACTATCACGAATAACGGAACCTTATCCATCGACTCTGGAGCGACCTTGTCTGGAGACGTCAATGCACCTGAGAGCTTCACGCAATCGAGATCGGGCATCCTGGATTTTGTAATTGGTCAGCAGACGCCGACGACATCCGGATTGATTGCCATCAAGAATAAGTCACCGGTGCAGCTCGGCGGTCTTTTATCGGTTGAGTTTCCCGATAGTTTTTTACCTGCACGAGGGACCCAGTGGATTCTTATGTCAGGCGGCACAATCGCGGGAACATTCGATGCGACCGAGTTTCCGCCGTTGCCCGCCGGCGAGTCATTCGACCTCCAGTACTCTCCCAATTCGGTTGTGCTGAGCGTTGTTCCCGAGCCAGCGCCGATATCGATTGTCGCCGCGCTATTGGCCACATCTTTGCTTTTGAGACGCCGCCGCTACCAACAATCGATCCATCTTGCATGAGAAACATTCGGTGCACCTTCAGGCTCTGACTTGGGCACCAGTGGCCGAAGCGGGCCATCTCATGTTAGATGTCTGCAATGCAATCGTCTCACTCAACCGCCGAGCTGCGCGAATTGGATCGGCAACATCTGTGGCACCCTTTTACGCCCATGTCGCTTTGGAACGAGAGCGATCCGCTGGTGATCGTCGCGGCTGAGGTGATGCACCTGATCGACAGCGACGGAAACCGGTATCTCGATGGCGTTTCGAGCCTGTGGTGCAACGTGCATGGGCATCGGGTGCCGGAGATCGATAACGCGATTCGCGCGCAGCTTGATCGCGTTGCGCATTCGACGCTTCTTGGACTAGCAAGTGAGCCTTCCATTCTGCTGGCCGATCGGCTGATGAAGATCGTGCCGAGGAATCTCAAAAAGGTTTTTTACAGCGATGCCGGTGCGACGTCGACGGAAATCGCTTTCAAACTGGCGGCACAATATTGGTTCAACGTCGGCCGGCCGCAGAAAAATGAGTTCGTCGGATTTGCCCAGGCCTATCACGGCGACACGGTCGGCGCAATGTCGATCGGAAGGATGCCGACGTTCCATCGCCCTTATTTTCCGATGCTCTTCAAGGTGCATTTTGCGCCCTGCCCCTATGTCTACCGCAGCCAGACGCCGGACGATCCGGAGAAGGTGAAGGATCAATGCCTTGCGGCCCTGCAGACCATTCTGAATGAGCATGGACGAAATATTGCCGCCGTCTGCATCGAACCGATCGTGCAGGGCGCAGGAGGGATGATCGTTCAGCCGGAGGGATTTCTGCGCGCGGTTCGCGAAATGACCCGCGAGCATGAGGTGCTGCTGATTGCCGACGAAGTGGCGGTGGGATTTGGCCGAACCGGGCGCATGTTCGCCTGCGAGCATGAAGGCGTCGAGCCCGATCTGATGTGCGCCGCCAAGGGTATCACCGGCGGCTACCTGCCGCTCGCCGCGACCTTTTCCACGCAACAAATCTTCGACGCCTTTTTGGGCGATCCCTCCGAAGGCAAAACCTTCTATCATGGCCACACCTACACCGGCAACGCCCTAGCCTGTGCCGCGGCGATGGCGTCGCTCGATCTATTCGAGAAGCGCGATCTGCTGACAAAGGTGCGCCAAAAGAGCGTGGCTCTCGCTCAGATGCTCGATCGCCTCAAGGCACTGCCTCACGTCGGTGACGTTCGCCAGAAAGGTTTCATGGTCGGGATCGAACTGGTTCAGGACAAAGCCACGCGACAGCCGTTTGACCCTCGCCTTCGCATCGGCGCGAAAGTCTGCCAGGCCATTCGTAAGCATGGCGTGATCCTTCGGCCGCTGGGAGACGTGGTTGTGCTCATGCCGCCGCTGGCGATGGAATTAGATGATTTGGAAAAAATCGTGCATGCGGTCTACCTGGAGACCGTCAACCTATACGGAGTGGCGTCGAAACTCCTCTAACCGCGGAGATTCCCATGCTCAGACAAATCGTCGTTATCCTTCTGGTGATGCTGGGGATTTCAGCTTCAACGGTGCAGGCGGCGGAATCAAAATTGCCCCGCTATAACTTTAAAGTCGGTCAACAACTGACTTACGTTGGCGATTCAATTTTCACCTATGAAAACGGCACGCTGGAAGAATCCTCATCGATTCAGCTCACAGTAGTCGAGCAGAATGCAGATGAATTCCGAGTGGTGGTCCGAACTGGCAACCGCGAGGTGCAGAACCGCAAAGGACAACCCGCATCATCCCCACGTGATGCACAGGAAGATGTGCGATATTTCTGGCTTAACATCCGCTCAGACGGTCGGCTGGTCAGTGGATCGCCCGCCGCTGGCACGGTGCCCAATGAGGTGCCGATCGTGATTCCGCCCCTTCCACTGAATGAGAATCAGCTCACCGGAACATGGGTCAAGGAATCGGCCATGCCGGGAGAGACTGAAGTTTTTGAATCGGCGAAGATGCCTCGCGACAACACCTGGAGCTTCGGCAGTTCCACCGAAGGATTGTTCAAGGACATCTATGGCATCGTCCAAGACCGCTCGTATCAATTCGATCTGTCCAAGGGCGCGATCGTTTCAATTGAAAACCGCGTGAAGCAGGATTATGGCTTTCACGGTAGCGGCAGCGATCACACCCATCTCGAATCCGAAAGGATGCTGCCGGCCGACCAGACGCAGGCGCTTTTCAAAGACTGCAAGGCGCTGCTCGATACGCAGTCGGCTATTTCAGCAAAGTTGCGCAACGTCAATGCTTCAATCGATGCCGCTAAGCTAAAGGAGGAGCTGAAAGGGCTGATCGCCTCGGCCATGGACCACGTCTCGTCTGCGGAGATCAAATCGGCGCTCAAGAAGCAGCTTGATTCATTGGACCGCCAAGTAACTTATGAAGTGGACGACGCACGCCGCATTGCGGCAGTCATGAACAATCCAGTGCCGGACGTCTCGGCCAAAGATATGGATGGCCGCACGCACCATCTGAGCGAATACCGCGGCAAGGTCCTGGTCCTCGACTTCTGGTACCGCGGGTGCGGTTGGTGCATCCGATCGATGCCACAGTTGAGGGAGATTGCAGACGATTTCAAGGATCAGCCGGTGCAACTGATCGGGATGAATACCGATAGGGAGCCGGCCAATGCGAAATTCGTCATTGATGCGATGAAGCTGAATTATCTGACCTTACGAATTGACCAGGACACAGTCGAAAAATTTCATGTCAATGGGTTCCCATCCCTGCTGGTCGTCGATCGGAGCGGAATCGTCCGCGAATTTCACGTCGGCTATTCGCCGCACCTTCGCGATGATCTGGAAAAGAAGATCCGTTCGCTGCTGGAGGCGCACTGACTCGAAAAGTTGACTGCACCGTCGGGAGCGCATCGAACCCGTTCAATTTTTTGAACGTGATTTGGACGTCCTGCACGTGAAGTGGACCATTGCAGTCACGGAGCTTACGATTATTGCATGGTGCGAATCGTCTTCAAAGATCGCCAAACCGAGCGAAAAGCCTTGGGCTTTCTCCTAGGCAGGTTCTCCGGCCGAGTTTTAAAGGGCGGAGAACATCTGTTGCCTGAGGCTGCCCTCGAAGCCCTGGCGCAGCAGAATTTCGCTTTCACTGTTAAAGGCAAGGCAAGCTATGAGCAGCAGGTGGAGGCGATTCGAGGTACTGCTGCCACTTCAGTTCAACGACGGACGCGACGTTCCGGCCGAGTGGCTGGCTGATGCGGTCCTGGAAGTCGTTGAGCGATTCGGTGCCGCGAGCTATGAAACTCAGCGCATCGAGGGGCAATGGCGGCACGAAGCGGTGCTTTATCGGGACAATCTTGTGCGTCTTGTCATCGACGTGCCCGATCGAAGCGAAAACCGAAAGTGGATGAAGGATTTCAAGAAACGATGGATGGTCAAGCTTGACCAACTCGATCTTTGGGTTGTGAGCTATCTTGTAACGATAGAGTAAACAGCCAACCTTCTCCATGCTCTCCTCCATTTCCATTCCCGGCCTGTTCATCACCGCCACCGATACCGAGGTCGGCAAGACCGTTGTTGGTGGCGCGATTGCCGACTGGTTTCGGCGAAGGCGCTTTCGCGTGGGCGTTTGCAAGCCAATGGCCAGCGGCTGCATCCACACGCGCGAAGGATTAGTTAGTGAAGATGCGGAGTTTCTCGCGCATCAGGCAGATGCGCCAGGCCCCCTTGATATGATTTGCCCGCAACGCTTTGCTGAGCCGCTTACGCCTGCGATTGCCGCGGAGCGGGCCGGGCAAAAGATCGATTGGAATGTGATTCAGTCTGCGCTCAATCGCATCGAATCGGAAAGCGATGTGATGATCGTCGAAGGTGTCGGTGGATTATTCGCGCCGATCGATGCGAAGCTCACGGTTCTCGACATGATGCGCTGGCTGAAATTGCCGGCAGTTGTTGTTGCGCGGCCGGGACTTGGAACAATTAATCACACGCTACTAACGGTTTCGTCTCTTCGAGCCGCGGGTATCACAGTCGCGGGCGTGGTGATCAATCGTTATCCCCCCGACGGCGCGAGCATCGCCGAGGAAACCAATCCGCGGGCAATCGAGCGCTGGGGAAAGGTGCCGGTACTGACGATCGTTCCCAATGAACCCTTCGAGGCTCCGACGCTTCCGCCTGGAATTGTCGCGGCCATCGATCGTGTAGATTGGGAGACGCTGGCGCAGACGAAATGAACTTGCTGAGACTACGCAGCGCGCGGCGGCTGGAAGGTCTTCACGCAATTTCGATCAGCGCTCTTGGCGTCATACAGCGCCTGATCCGCGGCAGACAGCAAAGCAGATAGCGTAAGAAGATTCTGCGCCGCCGATCGCTCTGCAATCCCAATGCTCAACGTCGGCTGCCCTTCCAGATGTGTGATCGCGCTGGAAAAATCAACTGATGCAAACGATTGACGGAGTTTTTGCACTACCTGCTGCGCCTGTGCGAGCGTCGTCTGAGGAAGCGCGACGACAAATTCATCTCCGCCATAGCGAAAGGCCAGATCGGTTTTGCGAAGCGTCATGCGCACGCAATCGGCAAAGGCCTTGAGCAGGTGATCGCCTGCCGCGTGTCCGTGCGAATCATTGATGGGCTTGAAGCGATCGATGTCCACCATGAACAGCGCCAGCGGGCGATTGTGCCGCTCGGCCAGCGCCATCTCGCGCTCCAGCAGTTGCTCGAGCGATCGGCGGTTATATAGCCCCGTCAGCCCATCGGTCATGCTCTGCTGCTCGGCATGAGCCAGAAGATGAAGCGACGTGAGCGCCGATTGCGCCGTGTTCACATACGTATGCGCAAGCTGTCGCCGCTCATCCGTCCAGCTTTCCCATTGCGGCAGCAACATATGCAACGCCAACTGAAGCTTGTGGCCAATATTGAATGGGATGCAATATGCCGGCTGCGATAGCGCATCTTGGAGATGCGAATCGATCATGCATCGCACCGACGCCCCATCGCACCGAAAGAGGCGCGCCTGATGCTGCCGAAGGCACGGACATGACGCCGCTTCGAGATCGCCGCCTGTTCCATTTTGCGCGACGATATTTTGCGGCAGAGAAAACTTGATCTGCGTCGGCACTACCGCGTCGGGCTCTTGTGCCAACAACACCACGCCGGAAAGTGTCAACTCATTTTGCAGAAACTGGCAGAGCGTCGAATAGATCTGCTCCGGCTGGCCCGCGCCCTGAATGGTCTGAGAAAACTCCAGCAGCCGATCGACCGTCTGGTTGCGCCGGCGCAGAGCGGCATGAATATTGTCATTGTCGGCCTGCACCTGGCCAAGCCGCTCGACCATTTGCTGAAATGTGGCCTGAAGAGCGGCAATGTCGGAGGTGGGCGAAGGCAGCGTCGTAGAAAGCTGAAGATCTCCGGAACTGACGCGCTCCATCCCCGCTCGAAGCATTTGCAGCGCGCGAACGACACGATTGATGGCCGCAATGATGCAGACCAATCCGACGATGGTTACCAGGAGGACGCCGCTGGTCAGTCGCCAGTGGTGGAAGGTGTACGAGCCGAGACTCAGTGAGCTTTGCGGCCAGGGGAAGATCATCGAACCAGCCGCGCAAATGCCGGTGATCAAGCCACAGAGCACGCACAACGACAGGATTTGAAAGCGCAACGAGGTTGCGTTGATCAACCGCCGCACCATCCCAAGCCTCTTTCGTTCCGCCCGAACAACATTATCGGCCAGCCGATCATGAATGGCTCAATTTGCCCAAAACATCATCTCGCGAGCCCTCATTTCGCGTACGCCATTAATTTGCTTGGAAAATGAGCGGATGCTGCATATATTATGGTCGTGACTGATAGCGCATCGCCTAATCTCCCGGCACTTGAGCGGACGACCGATCAGGAATTATCCATCCTGATGCAAATCGGCCAGATTCTCTCCTCAACTTTCGAGCTTCGCTCTGCCTTCGGGCAGGTGATGCAAATCATTTCAGATAAACTGAATATGCGCCGTGGCGCGCTGGTGCTGCTCGATGAATCGAATGGCCGGCTGCGCACGGAAGCGGCAATCGGAATGACGCCGGAGGAAATAGAGCGCGGGAAGTATGCCGTTGGCGAAGGTATCACCGGCAGTGTCGTGGCAACCGGTCGACCGCGTGTGATTTCTGATCTTCGCCATGAGCCCGACTTTTTGAATCGAACCGGCCGTCTGTCGGCTTATATCCACGAGCCGGTCAGTTTCATCTGCGTACCGATCAAGATCGAAGGACGAACCGCCGGCGCGCTCTCCATCGACAAACCCTTCACCAGCGAAGAGCAGCTTGCGAGCGATGCGAAGTTCCTCGACATCATCGCCGCGTTTCTGGCCCAGGCGATTCAGATCAACCGCATGGTCCTTCGCCAGAAAGAGGAGCTGCTGGAGGAAAACGCGCAGCTTCGGGCGCAGGTGCGCGATCGATATCGTTTCGAGAACATCATCGGCGACTCCCCCGCCATGCACGATGTCTTTGCGGTCGTCGGGCAGGTCGCCAACAGCCGCGCGACCGTTCTCCTCCTGGGTGAGACCGGAACCGGCAAAGAGATGATCGCAAAGGCGATTCATTACAATTCGCCGCGCAAGGAAAAGCCGTTCATTCGCGTGAATTGCGGCGCCATGACCAGCACGCTGCTCGAGTCAGAACTGTTCGGCCACGTCAAAGGCTCCTTCACCGGCGCCATCCGCGACAAGATCGGCCGATTCGAAGCTGCCGACGGCGGCACCATTTTTCTCGACGAGATCGGCACCCTCGAGCCGCAGCTTCAGGTGAAGCTGCTTCGAGTCCTCCAAGAGCGCGAATTCGAGCGCGTGGGTGACACGCAAACCATGAAGGTGGATGTGCGCGTCATCGCTGCCACCAACGTTGATCTTCAGGAGGAAGTCGCCAAATCGAACTTCCGCGAAGACCTGTTCTATCGGCTCAACGTTGTCAGCATTTATCTGCCGCCGCTGCGCAATCGGCGCGAGGATATCCCCCGGCTCATCGATCATTTCCTGGACAAATACAACTCGATGAACAACCGCCGGCTGCGCCGCATCAGCCGGGATATGGTCAATGTGCTGCTGCGCTATCCCTGGCCCGGCAACGTGCGCGAGCTGGAAAATGCCATCGAGCGCGCAGTCGTGCTCAGTCGCGACGAGGATTTCACGGAAGACTTGCTCCCGCTTGGCGTGCGCATGTTTGCCGCCCAGCGACGCACGAATCAATCTTCAGAATCGATCGAGCAGCTCACCACGCGCCTGGCCGACCAGGCGATCAGCGATTACGAAATGCGCGAAGGCGAAATCTATGGGCTGGTGATCGACCAGATCGAACACGCCCTGATCGACAAAGCCCTCGGCCGCTGCGGCGGTGTCAAAACCAAAGCAGCCGACTTCCTCGGCATCAATCGCAACACGCTCAACAAAAAGGTCAAGGACCTGGGAATCGAGGCGGCCGATTGATCGCAAATCGGCGCTGCCCAAAGCCCAAAGTTGTAACCACGTTCGGCGACAGCTATACTTTTCCCAGCAATCGGCTTCGTGCAGTTGCGTTTTCCGCGACTCCCGCGGCGCGATCCTGCGGGCGTAATTCAGTGGCATTCATACATTTCTATGGCATTTTGCGGGCCAATCGCATTTTCGGCCACAATTCCGGCCACAATTCCAATGAACTTTGAATAGGGGTTTGCGGTCTTTTCTCCAAGGATCGCGATGAATGCCATGGTGTTCCGGGGATGCGCCCATATCGGCGGAACAGTCATAATGGGGATCGGTGATACATAAACTCCGTCAAGCAATATTTGGATTAAGACTGGAGCGACAATTTCGAGAATGTTTTTGGAATTCACGCGGCCCATGGGTCCGTGCCGCCTGTGTGCAGATTCGAACGTCCATTCCGAATTTTACGAACTCGATGAGAATATTCCTCGCCTCGCAACGCCTACCAATCACGCGGGCATCATGGGTCGCAACGAAATGAGCGACAATTAAGGCGAGGATTCGATGATTCAGAAGCTGTTCAACCTGGCTCTCCTGATGTCGGCCGTCCTGGGTGTCTGTGCACAGCGAGCCGCGGCCCAGGCAGGTGACGCTTCGGGTTTCAATAGAGAGCTTACCGTGGGCCAAATGCAGGGCGATTTCGACCTGATGCGCCACGCCCTGGAAGAAGCGCATCCGGGCCTCTACCGCTATTCGACCAAGCCGGAAATGGATCGGGTCTTTGACGGGCAGCGTGCGAAGCTTTTGCGGCCAATGGCCAAAACTCATTTCGAGATCCTAGTGGCCCAGACGCTGTCATCGATTCGATGCGGGCACACGCGGATGCACTGGGATCCCGAAATGGAGGCGGTGATGCACCGCGGCCCCACGTTGCCGCTGCGCGTGGTGTTCGAGGGCGAGCGGCTTATGGTGCTACTCAACGACTCGGCGGACGACCGGACGATCCGGCCCGGTATGGAGCTGATCTCGATCAACGGACACTCCGTTCCAGACCTCATCCAACAATTCTGGCCGGTCACCTATGCCGACGCCGACATCCAAACGGCCAAGCGGCACGATATCGCGCAGGATTTCGCGAAGGACTATTGGTGGCTGGTCGAGCATCCCGAGAATTTCACGATTCGGGCCAGGGATATCGACTCAGGCCGCGCGGTGGTTGCGACACTCGCGGGCGTGACCGAGGCGCAGCGAAACGCCAATCATAACACGGTCAATAACGCCATGCGGGCAGGTTTGCTCATGGTAAGGGGCGAGTCGTACGAGAAGCTTTCCCTGCGCTTCCTAAACGACCCGGATGTCGCCGAAATTCGCATTCCGATCTTCATGGGCGAAGATTATCCGCAATTCATCGAGAACACGTTCCGTACACTCCGCGAAAAAGGGACCAGGACACTTATCATCGATCTGCGAGGCAACGGCGGCGGAGAGGACGGTTACGGCATCATGCTTCTCTCTTTCCTGACCGACAAGCCATTCCGTTATGAAGATCGTGCCACGGTGAAGACGATCACATGGTCCTTCCAGGATCACTGGGACGCCAAGCGGCTGGATACCGACCAACTTGCCCACATCCGCGAAGGCCTCGTGCCGAATCCTGCCGGCGGCTTTTTCGTGACCGAGAAATTGCAGGACAGTCTCGGCGTGAAGCAGCCGGCCGCGTTTCCGTATCGTGGAAAGGTGTTCATCCTGATCGACGGCGCGACTTTCTCGACGGCGGCAGATTTCTGCGCCGTTGCTCATCACCTCAAACTCGCAACCTTCATCGGCGAAGAAACGGCCGGCGCCTACTGCGGCAACAATTCGGCCACGGAGCCGACCGTCACTTTGCCAAATTCCAAAGTGCGATTCGGACTCCCATTGTGCTCAGCCTGGAATGCGGTGGGAAGCGAAGGCAACCGCCACGGAACGATCCCCGATTATGTTTCAGCGACCAAGACCGCGGATCTCCTGCGCGGTGTTGACACGCAGTTGGAGTGGGCACAGAGACTGGCAAGGATTCCGAACCGGGGGGCGTTTATTGCGCCAATTCGTGGTCGCGATTGACCGGCAGACACACTGTTCGTTCGAGCCATCTAACAATTGGTGAAGAGGCATCTGTGGAGTCCGGGAAACTGGATGAGCGTGAAACGAATATTCGGATCTGACATGACGCTGCGGTCGCTTGTCGCAAGGCGCGGTAGCGAATCGCGTATCAGATAGTCGCTGCTGGCCGTCTATGACAAGCCAGCGGTTGATTCTGGCCGTGTTCTCCTCGGCAGCGATATAGACGATGGAGCCAATAAAATGGGCTTTGACATGCGCGTTCGACCCGGCACGGATGATGTCTTCCCATAACTGAAGGCAGTGTTTTGTGCCCCAACTGTAATCTCGCTGAAACACGGGCACGATGAACTGCTTCGGGCCTTCCAGCAATTCGGTGAATCGGATGTCTTGGGCATTCATCGTGGAAAGCTCCGTCGTTCATGAGTGGTCGTGGCATGGTGCGTTGCTGGGTAATAGTCGCCGGCTGCGTCATGCCGACGGTTCGCTATGTTGCCAGAGCCGACGTTCATCGAGATTCTCTGATTACCGTAGCATAAACGTTCCTGATAGTGCCCACCACGATGCACATGATCATGCAGCGGTGTCCAGCGACCTTGTTTTCCCTGCTGCCGATCCCTTGGGCGGTTGTCGTGTCATTGACCACCTGCGCCAACGTTGCCGCCAACACCCGCCGCGCCGGCCCGGCATGGGGGGATGCAATCCCGAAAAATGCATTGAATTGGACGCTAATCTGCTACCCCAATGAGTCAGTTTTTGGCCAGCAATTTCATTTGGTGTCTGACCAGCGCGCGGGGGGTGCGCGCAGCAGTGGAGCGAGGTTATAGGGGCCGATCGTGATCGCTTGAGTGGCCTTCGCCACTCGATGCGCAGCAATGGTCCCCGCTATTCCAAAAGCACCAGCCTCATCCATTTGTATGCCAAATATCTACATGGCGAGGCGCTTGGGGACGGCTCTCCCGGCCACCCAAAGCTGCCGTTTTTGAACGGGTGACCCCCAAGATCCACCAGTTTAGGGTCATTTTCGATCCAAATAATCGGCTTCGCGACTGATCTGGTCATCGTTAGAACGAGCGTGACGCGCCAAGAACCGCGTCTACTCGCGCCCAAAGGGCCTCCACGCCCCAAAAAAGCGGGTGGCGACTCCAGTGACTGGTCCGGGAAGGACCTTAGAGTGGGAAAGACGTCAACCCATAACTCGGCCACAGCCTCTTTTATTTATTTCCTAACGTCTGAGAAGTCGGGTCGACCCCACGGGCACAGAGATGTCCCGAAGTTACCTGGTGGACGGGCTGGGGGGCGTTGGGGCGTGCTTCCTCTTGGGCATCATATGAGCCAACAATTGGGACATAACGCCCACTCGCAGGCTTGCTTGAGGCGGGCTTGCGCACTGCGGTCGCGCAGGGGGGTTGGACCCTATGCCAGAGGCAAGGCCAGATCATCGGGACGTGGACCAGCTACCAGCACCATTTCGGTACTGCCCTTCAAGAGGTAGAGCCCCCGACGGGCCGGTGTGATAGCGAGTCGCCAACTTGTGCGCTCAGCTGTGCAAGCACTGATGTGAGGGCTCCAAGTCAGGGCTACATCCCCGCGCGTCGTGACATTGGTGCATGAGGTCACCCCCAAACTAAATTCCGGACCGAATTGCGTCATAACCAATGAAGCCGACGTTTATCCCTCGCCGGCAATTGCTTATGTCCGACCACCTCACCGAAAGGAGATCCCATGCCACTGTCCATCAATGTGGGCCTCAGCCGCAAGGCCAGCCGGGACTATCAGTCCCACGGCGTCTCGATCAACGTGACCGCCGAGTTGGATCAATCGCTCTTGGCGCGGCCGCAAGAGTTACAAGAGCAGGTTGCCAACCTGTATTCGCAAGCTGAGCAAGCCCTGGAACGCAGGGCCGGTCATGGGGATGTCCCGCCCCCCCATCGGCCATACCCGGCACGATCCAATGGCTACCGCAACGGCAATGGCAATGGCAATCGCGGCCGATCCAATGGTAACGGCGGCGGCATGACCCAGAGCCAGCGCAGGGCGATTCTTGCCATCGCTCGCCGCGCAAACATTGACCCCGACTATGAAGCGCAGCAGATCATCGGCATGCCGCTCGATCAGATGTCGATCCAACAGGCCAGCGAGTTGATCGACCATCTCAAGACGCTGACCCCCGCCGGCAACGAACACTGATTCGGTTTTCAAAAGTGCTTTTGAAGCAGCCGGTCGGTTGCGCCGCCCCACCGCCCTTCCGTCCCTAATAGCTAAAAAAGGATACTGCCATGACCACGACCCTCGCCGTGGACGCCACCGCTGCGCGCCGGCCTGTAGACGTTGGCGCCCGGCGACCGCCCAACCGGCTGGCCGAGCAGATCACCGGCCGAACCTATTTATCCCACAGCCAGATCTCGCTGATGCGAAGCTGTCCGCGAAAGTTCAACTTCTTATATGTCGAGAAGGCGCGGCCTGATTTTATCCCCAGCAGCCTCATTTTCGGCGGCTCGATCCATGCCGCCGTCGAGCTTTACTTTCGCTGCAAGCTTGAAGGGCTGAATGTGACCGATGCCGCCCTGCTGTCGGCTTTCCACGATGCCTGGCGGCAGCAACTGCATAAAACCCGCGAAGTCGCGGGCGATGACGTCCCCGTGCAATTCGCTAAGAATCAGGATGCCGACACCCTCCGGTCCCTGGCGGCCCGGATCATCGCTGTTTTCTTGGCATCGCCCCTGGCCAATCCCCGGGGAGTCATCGTTGGAATCGAGGAAGAGCTGCGCGTGGTTCTGGATCCGCAACTACCGGATGTGCTGGCCAAGGTGGATTTGCTGACAAAGACCAGCACTTCACTTCACGTTGTGGATTTCAAGACCAGCCGGTCGAGCTGGGGTGATGCAAAGGCCAGGGAATCGGCCGAGCAGCTTTTACTCTACGCGTCGGCGGTGCAGAAGATGGCTCAAGCAATCGATTTGTCGGTGAAGTTGCACTTTGCGGTACTGACCAAGCACAAGACGCCGCGAGTGCAACTGCTACCGGTGACAATCGACACCAAACGCATCGACACTCTGCGTGAGGATGTCGACCAGATTTGGCAGGCGATCCAGTCCGGCCACTTCTATCCATCCCCCAGCCCGATGAACTGCTCGACCTGCCCGTTCAAGTCCCGCTGCCCGGTCTTCGCGAGATAACTTTATAGCTTAGAAAGGAGGTCACATGATCTTCGACGCGCTGCGCCAGATCGCCAACAATTGGCTGTCGGAAGTCAAACCTCTGGTAGACGCCGCCAAACTGCTCCACTTACCCGTCACACCACACCGGGTTCTGCCCCGAGATCAGGACCTGGAGACAATGAGCATTGAATCGATCAACTTTCGCCTGCCCTATCCGATCATCGCTGTGGAAGACAACGCGAGCTGTGTGGTGCTGATCGATCCACAACCCGATCTCAAGGGCCTGGCTGAGCAGCGCTTCTTCATCGAATGTGTGCCGCTGCACACGGATCAGCAACATTACAACGATAGCCCTGCCGTGCAGGCGATGTGCGAGTCGCTGAAGATAGCGATCGGCCCGGAAGCCTATGGCATCGCCCTGGGCACGATCAGCAGCCCGGCGCAGCGGCAGGGTTGCTGGCTGGCCAAAACCCAGTTGCTGTGGGTCGTGACGGGAACGCTTACCCGGCAGCACACCACGATCGCCGACTTCGAGGCGCTGCCGGAACCTGTGAAGGTGGCCATTGAAGAAGCCTCGGCCCGTAACGCGATGACGGCCATCGAAGAAGTGATCGTGCTACGCCGCTGTGACAACACTGCGACATGACATGATTCTTTTCCGGCCCACGGTGATGATGGTAAAAAGCAAATTCTGTGATCCCGTGTGGAGCAAGACGGAAGTGTCAGCCAAGTCCAGAGTGCTGGCCAGGATTCTCTATCACAACCCTTGTGGCCTCGTCAGTGCGATCTATGAACTCCGATCGCAACTGGTGTTCTAAGAACGCAAATTGGAGCGAAAATGGACAAGGCAAAACTCAAAGCACTTCTGGAAGATGTGCGGGCGAAGATTGAAACGTCGATAAGTGGCCTTGACGATGAATCAATCCCGCTGAATGAGCAACTGAATTATCTTGCGGGCATCCAGACGGACGTTCAGAACGTCCGAGATTTGATGCACGCGAGCGCCGCCGCGACCGATGCAAACGACGAGATCCGGCCAAAGGAATTCAAAGCAGGCGATATCGTGACGTTCGCGCCGGGCCGATGTGATGACGCCGAAAAAGGTTCGCTGCATATGGTCCTGGAATGGAACGGCGACCGGGGTTATATCCGGCCCGTTCACACAACAATGGCCATCATTCCTCACGAATTGGTGCGCGACGCAGACATCGTAAAGCAGGAGAACGCCACGGCGATATTCGATCAGCGTGGCAACCTTACTGGCGTGAGGCTGGATTAGCACCGGCGTTTGCCTTATCGCGCCAAGCCCTGAGCAGCACTTTGCCGCGGGTGCCATGGCGTTGGTCTGATTTAGAAGCCGATCGCCAGCGCCGCAGCATTCAAGCAATTCACGCTCGATCCCCAGTGCCTGTCGCGGCCAGGATTTGATTCAATTTGCAAATGCACAATCTGTCAGTGCGCTCCAACAGCAATCATCTGCGTCTCATCAGCTGCCAGCAATTCATCAGCCCTTCGATTTCCCATACGTGATCGGTAAGGCCGGCCCGTGAAACCTGGTTGGCCTATCACCATTAGTCCCTGATGCGCCCCGCACAACGTGTGCGGGCGATTGCGTTTTTGCACACCCATGCGGCCGCCCTGCTTCCTGGGGCATGCCGCCAAACCTGGAGATTCAAAATGCTTTTTGTTTCCGCTTCCGAATTGAGCGCATCCGACCTGTCGCTGCTGGGCAACAACATCCGGCCGTCGCGCCGCCGCAGCCGCAGCACGCCCGATGAACGATGTAATCGGCGGGTGCTCGCCGCCGTCAATCGCTCGCTTTCGTCACTCAAGGAACGGGTGGACCAGCTTTATCCGATGCCCAGTGCCCTCAATGGCCGGCGCAAGCTGGCATCGTAAGCAGCTTGTCGGGGCGGCGCTGCGATTTTCATTTCCTTTTCATTCTGGAGGTTTCCCATGCCTGAACTGTTTCGCTATTTGATTCTGAATTTTCTTGGTCTGGCCCTGGCCGCCTTTGGCGTTTATGCGGCGGTCATTCATTACCCATCCACTGCGCAGTGGACCATCTGGTCGAACGCGATGCCGGCGTTGACTGCCATGCTCGTATTCAGCCTGAGCATTGCTGCTATGGTCATTGGCCTGGCGATGCTTCTTCTGTTGCTGTGGCGGCGGCGCCGTTATTTGCATCGAAGAGCCGCGTTCGGCGCGACCCACCCGTATGACCGTGTGCCGCCACCACCATCGATGCCTGATCGTCGCGAAGACGACTACGCCTTCGAGCCCGAAGGTCACCGTGACGGAGCCTATGACGACCACCGTGGCAACCCCGACCGCGGCTATTTCGAAGGCGATGGCGACCGCTATCGCGGCAACGGTGACTACCGGGAATTCGACGATCGCCGGCGCGCCAGCGCGTTTCGGTAATCGGCGTTGAATCGATTGTTCAAGTTCATCAGAAGATTAAGCGGCTCATCCCAAGGATGGGCCGTTCGCATTTGCACAGGAGCAACTGCATGACCACTCAAACCTCAACCCAGCAGATCACGCTCCATTACCGCCAGGGATCCAGCGACAAGGTCTACCAGGTCGCCATCGATCCATCCGGCAGCGGCTTTGTCGTCAACTTCTCTTTTGGCCGCCGGGGCAGCAGCTTGCAAACCGGCACCAAGACACCCACGCCGGTGGACTATGCGGCAGCCAGTAAAATCTTCGAGCGGCTGGTGAAAGAGAAGACCGCCAAGGGTTACACCGTCGGTGAAGCCGGCACGCCCTACCAGCATACCCCCAACCAGCAGCGCGTCAGCGGACTGCTCCCGCAACTGCTCAATTCCATCGACGAAGGCGAAGCCGATCATCTGATCGCCGACGATGCCTGGTGGGCACAGGAGAAGTTCGACGGTAAACGCATCCTCATTCGTAAGTCAGGCGACACCGTCGAAGGCATCAACCGCAAAGGCCTGATCGTGCCGCTTTCCAAGTGCATCGTGGACGCGGTGCGGGGCATGCTTGCTGCCCAAAGCTGTGTCCTCGATGGCGAAGATGTGGGCGATGTTTACATCGTCTTTGATGCCCTGGAACGGGATGGCCAGGATCTGCGCTCCATGCCCTATGTTCAGCGCTATGCCGCGGCCGTGGATTTGGCCGATGGCTGCATCGATAACTTCGTGCGCTATGCGCCGGTGGCGACCGAGCCGAAAGCCAAGCGGGCGATGCTTGCCCAACTGCGCGATTCCCGCAGAGAAGGCATCATCTTCAAACGTCACGATGCTCCCTACGCCACCGGCCGCCCCGCCCGCGGCGGTCCCCAGCTCAAGCTGAAGTTTGTTTCAAGCTGCTCCTGCATCGTCGCCGGCGCCAATGGCTCACGCCGCAGCGTACGCCTGGAATTGCTGGACTTTTCCGGCCGACGTGTCGGGGTTGGCAATGTCACCATACCCGCCAACCATGACATTCCCTGTGCCGGCCAGATCGTCGAAGTGCAATATCTCTATGCCTATGTCGGCGGCGCACTCTATCAGCCGGTCTACCGCGGCCGGCGGGATGATCTGCGCCAGGTGGATTGCGTGATCTCGCAGCTGAAGTTCAAGCCGCAAGCGCAGGGTGACGGCGAAGAGAACTGAATCCAAAAGCCCACCGAATCCAGCGCCCAATGTGAATGGCGCATCCTGAACTTCAATTCCCTCGTTCAAACAAACCTAAAGGAGATGTGCATGAGCCACATCGTGACCATCAAAACCAAGGTCACCGACCCTGCGGCGCTGCTCGCCGCCTGTCGGCGACTGGGGCTGGAAGAGCCCACCCAGGGCACCGCCCGACTGTTCTCATCGAACGCCACGGGGCTGATCGTCAAACTTCCCGGCTGGACTTTTCCCGCGGTGATCGACACCGCCGCCGGCGAAGTGAAGTTCGATACTTACAACGGTGCTTGGGGCAAGCAGGAAGAGCTCGACAAGCTGCTGCAGGCTTACGCGGTCGAGCGGGCCAAATCTGAGGCCCGCCGTGTCGGCCACAGCGTCACCGAGCAGACACTGGGGGACGGCAGCATCAAGCTGGTCATCCAGGTCAGCGGAGGTGCGGCATGAAGACCATCGAGATCATCGTGGATCAAAAAGGCCAGAGCACCGTCCAGACTAAGGGCTTTAGCGGCACCGAATGTCGCGATGCCAGCAAATTGATCGAGCGGGCGCTGGGCATCGTGCAATCGGATACACCCACCGCCGAGATGTACCAGACGCAGGTCAACCCGCAGCAGGCCAAGGCCGGTGGCTGAAGCCCACCCACATATCACTCGCTCGCTCGCCCGCCCGACCGACCTACCCTTCGATCTTTTTCCCACCCCTGTAAAAACTTCAACCCAAGGAGAGATGAATGTCTCTGACCGACAAGCTCCGCGAATACATCACCGCCGCCTTCAGCGGCATCTGGGTCCAAAGCTATGAGCATCAGGATGCCCTGCTTGAAGTGGCGCAACTCTGCCGCAACGAAAAATGGTCGCTGGCCACCTGGGATGTGGACCGAGGCCTGCAGGTCCCCGGTCGTGCCGCTACCGCCAACACCGCCAGCGATCCGGTCGCCGCCATCAAGAGTATTTCATCCCTGGCCACCAAAGATGGCTCGGCGCTGCTGGTGCTGCCCAACTTCCATCGATTCATGCAAAGCACCGAAGTGGTCCAGGCCCTGGCCCATCAGATCCACGCCGGCAAGCAGGCGCGTACGTTCATCATTATTCTTTCTCCAATCGTGCAGATCCCCGTGGAACTGGACAGCTCGTTCGTGGTCATCGAGCACGATCGACCCGATAAGCAGCAGCTCCAGAAGATCGCCGAATCCATCGCCACCGAGAAAGACGAACTGCCCAGGGGCGATGATCTCAAGCGGCTCATCGATGCGGCGGCAGGACTGACCCGCATGGAAGCCGAGGGCGCCTTCAGCTTGTCCCTGGTGCGCCATGGCAAGCTGCAACCCCAGGCCGTTTGGGAATTGAAGTCCGGCATGCTCAAGAAGTCAGGGCTTCTGCAACTGCATCGAGGGACCGAGCGGTTTGCCGACTTAGGCGGCTTAGATGCCCTCAAGCAATTCTGCACCCGCGCTCTTCGCCCCCGCCCTGCCGCCGCGAAAGCCAAGGGTATTCTGCTGCTCTCGCCTCCCGGCTGCGGCAAGAGCCAGTTTGCCAAGGCGCTGGGCAATGAAGTGGGCCGACCCACACTGTTGCTCGATGTCGGGGCGCTGCTGGGTTCTTTGGTGGGCCAGACCGAAGAGCGGATCCGCCAGGCGCTGCGCATCGCCGATGCCATGAGCCCGTGCGTGCTTTACCTCGACGAAGTTGAAAAAGCGCTCAGTGGCGCCTCATCCGCCAATGACAGCGGGGTCAGCGCCCGCCTGTTCGGCACCTTCCTCACATGGCTCTCCGATCACACCAGCGATGTCTTCACCGTTTGCACGGCCAATGACATCAGCAAGCTGCCGCCGGAATTCGCGCGGGCGGAACGATTCGATGCGGTCTTCTTCCTGGACCTGCCCGGCGGAGCCGAGAAGGAGAAGATCTGGTCGATCCATGTCGGCCAATATGGGCTGGCCGATGGGACCAGCGATCGACGGCCCGACGACAAGGACTGGACCGGCGCTGAGATTCAAAGCTGCTGTCGTCTGGCATCGCTGCTGGATCTGCCACTTAAAGAAGCGGCGAAGAACGTGGTGCCGATCGCGATCACCTCGGCCGAATCGGTCGAACAATTGAGGGCATGGGCCACGGGTCGTTGCCTCGACGCGACCAAAGCGGGGATCTACAGCCGCAGCGCATCGGAAAGCACTTCCCTTGGCCGCCGGGTCACCCGACCCTCCAGCAACTGACTTCACCGCCCCTCAATTGTCCCCATAGCCGTCCGGCCAGGCCGCATTAGAGCCATTCTGAGGCGTTTCTCGCACCTCCGATCTCCCAAGATACCCCCTCAAAAACGCCATCTGCGCACATGCGCGCCATAACTATTTGGTTTTTCAATGGCTTAACGCGAGCCGCAATCGCCTGTTTTCAGACTCATTTTCAAACCCAAGGAGATTACATGACCATGACTCTCGATCGTCCACGACGACGTACCTCGTCGCCCTCCACAACCACCGCCGCGCAGCGCCTGCGTCTGAACTTCGCTGCAACGCGCGTCAGCTTCACCTGGTTTGGTGTCCGCAAGACCCTCAGCACCGAGCAACGCGCCCAGGCGGCGGAGCAATTCGGGGCGGAAAGTAACTTCCTATCCGCCAGTAAGAAGCTGTTGGACTCCAAGCACGAAGCGTTCCAGCAGGTGACCGCGATTCGATCACAGATCATCAGCTATTGGAAAGGCCTGTCACTGCCGTATCCCGAGCCGGGCATTCGCCTGATCCGCCAGCAGGATCTGGATGGCTTCAACACCAGGATGACCAACCTGCGTCGGGAGCTCAGCGAAGCAGTGCTAAACCTGGACCGCCACTTCGAGCAACTTAAAGCCGCCGCGCGGAGTCGGTTGGGAAGGCTGTACAACCCGGCCGATTATCCCACGACACTACGTGGTTTGTTTGGCGTGGAGTTTGACTTCCCCAGCGTCGAGCCGCCGGAATATCTGCTGCGGCTCAATCCCCATCTGTATCAGCAGGAGCGTGAGCGGATCACCAGCCGATTCGATGAAGCGGTGCGGCTGGCGGAAGAGGCGTTTGTCACTGAGTTTGGCAGACTCGTTTCACACCTGACCGAGCGACTGACGGCCGATCCTTCGGGCGAGCGCAAGGTCTTCCGTGACAGCGCAATCACCAACCTGACAGAGTTCTTTACGCGCTTCCGGGCACTGAACGTGCGGTCCAATGCCGATCTTGAACGGTTGGTGGAGACGGCGCAGCAGGTGCTGCAAGGCGCTGACCCTCACATCGTGCGCAACAGCCAGTCGCTGCGCCAGCACATCACCACCCAACTTTCGGCGGTGCAAAGCCACCTCGATCAGATGTTGGTCGATGGGCCACGGCGACGAATCATTCGCGGGCGCTCGGCAGCAACCGCAACCGAGCAGGAGACGCCGTGAGCGAGCGGATCATCGAGCTGGTGGTGGACAGTTCCGGCACCGCCCATTGCATTTACAGCGACGAGTTTGATTTGGCTCGATTAGGGGAGATTCACGTCGCGCGAGGCAGTCACGTTGAACCCGATAGCCAGGGTTGCTGGTGGGCAGATCTGGCTCCCGTCAACGGTCCTAAGCTCGGGCCATTCCACCGTCGCAGCGATGCGCTGGACGCTGAAGTCGCCTGGCTCCGTCGGCATTGGCTGCACAGCGAAACGCTCGCGAACTGAACCCAATCTTGGATCCCGCGCGCTTTCGGCGCATTCCCCTTAAGACACAAAAGAAACAATTCACAGGAGGTTCTGATGAAGAAGACCCCAAAGACAAAGACAAGCAGTGCGCACCCACTCGACTATGCAGTGGCTGAACAAACTGCTTCGCGCCATTGGAAAATTATACGATGGCTGATGGCCATGCTTGCCGCGGTTAGTGCAACCGTGGCGGCATGGCATATTACCCCTTCGCTGCAATCCCGTGGACCGGCTGGCGTCGGAAAGATGGTGATGTCGCCGCCATCATCACCGCCGATGCTCCAATTGTCGTCTAACTCCGCTGCCCAGTTCTATCGCAACGAGATCGTCCCGCTGCTCGATGCAGCGCTGCAGCGAAATCGTCAAGCGGCGGATCGCGCGACCGAATTGCTGCACGCGCGTTTCGATGCTCATCGCGCTGGTATCAAGCCATTTGCTCATGATGTTTCAGGCTGGGCGACGCGGCTGGGTGTGATCGGATGCTCGGCCGCGGACCTGTGGAACCATGTTTTTAGCCACGATCGCCAGATCAGCCATGTAGGCAATTACATCCAAGGGAAATTCCGCTCTCATGTCCTGTCTGAGCAGTCGCTCGAAACGGACGTGGAGCAAGTGCTGATGCAATTCCAGGCCGACGTGGAAGCCAATCGCAATCAACTGCTGACTGAGATCAAACTCCCGCTGCACAACTTCCCAACCCCGATCGCATTGGATGACAAAGAGTGGCAGCAGTTCTACGCAACCATCGCCGAGCGTGCAAAGAAGCTGAACACCGGTACCGCGCGCAGCAGCTTGGTCACAGGCCTGGCGTCGATCACCGGTGGATGGGTCGGCGCGGAATCGGCCAACGTGCTGGTCCCGAAGCTGCTCACCGGTGTCGGCAGCGCGGTGGCGACCGAAGCGGCAGAAGTCGCTACGGTAACAGGCGGTGGAATATGGGCGGATGCTGCTGCGGGTAGCGGCGCTGGAACACTCGCCGGCCCGGCGGGCACGGTGGTCGGTGTCGGCGTCGGTCTGGCAATCGGCGTCGCGATTGATTGGTGGACCAGCGACCGGCTTGAATCGCACGTGACAGGACAGTGCCAGACCTTTCTCAACATTGTTGAACGCCAGCTCGTTGAAGGTACAGCAGCCTGCCCGGGCCTGCGGGTGTCGTTCGAGCAAGCGATCAAGCTTACGGATCAAGCGCAGCGCCAGGCGATCATCGACGCGCTAATGGAGGCTGCGAAATGAAATGTTTCGTTATCTTTGTGCTCGGTGCGCTGATGGTCGCGGCGCCCGTGCGCCAAGTCCGCGGCCAAGTGTCGCAGGCAACCGAGGCGGCCGCTGAAGAACTGATCGATGTCATGCTTCGTGAAGGCGGCGAAGCTGCTGCCAGTGAACTCACTGAATTGGGTGGCAAGACGGCGGTCAGCGCATTGCTTCAGCGGGCGGCGAGCGAAGGCGGTGAAAAGCTTGTCGATCGGGTGGTCCAGTTTGGCAGTCGGTATGGTCCATCGGCGCTTATGGCCATCGAGCCATCGCCATCCCAGATGGTTCGGGCATTCGATCGACTTCCGCCGGATCTGATCCGGCCAGCGATCCAGGCGGCGGCGCGAGAACCGAAGCTTTTGTCACGGCTGGTATCGGCCTATGGCAACGCCGCATTGGAACTGGCGGGAAGGCAGCCCGGTATTGCTCCTGCTTTGATCGAAAAACTCGGGCCAGATGGTATTCGCATCGGCAATCGTCTCACTACCGATCAGGCAGTGGCGCTTGCCCGGCACGCCGACGACATTGCCGTCCTGCCATCGGCGGAAAGAAACCAGTTCATGGATGCGATGATGAAAGCTCCAGCGCAGGTGTTGGATTACCTTGAAGCGCATCCGAAAGTGTTGCTGACCGCCGGCGGAGTATCGGCGTTCATCGGGGCGAAAGAAAACATCCTGGGGAGTGCCGCGCAATCAAGCGACCATGCACCTTCATCTCGCGGCTTTATAGAGCGGGTCACGACCCGTCTGATTGACAAGATTGGCGCCCCACTGACAGCGGCAGTAGTGTTGCTCGTCCTGGGTGTCTCTGCTTATGTGACGATCCAGGTTCCGAGCGTTTTGAAATCAAAGTTCCGACGAAGATCAGCGCGTCATTGAAGAACCGCTGGACCTGTTCGCGTGAAAACGCTCGGGCGGCTCCGTGGCGCTTGTCGTCACGGAGCTGCTACGTGCCGAAAGTTGCGACCTCTTTTTTAGCTATTGGCGGCTTCGGGCGGGCGAACTGCCAGGACCTACAGAAACAAATCCCAAAAATGGTTTTGAGATCGACCTATTCAGTGAAGTCAGAAAGGCTTTCGCATCCGGCACGTGTTGGAGGCGACGATGCGCGTCGACCAAGAGCTCCGGTCCGACACAAGTTTACCCTGTATCCGACGACACGATTTCGAAAACTATTGCGACCGTCCAAGTTTTGTTCTCACACGGGCGATCATCAGTTCCACCAGCGGCTTGACCCAGTTCACTGGCGGCCAGCATCCAGGCGCACTCCGCCAGCGGGCATAGTGAAGCTCGGTGCGTCCGTGACGCCTACGCTTGTAAGCGTGGCAGAGTCAATCGGCTGGCCATAGAGACTATACAAGGTCTGCGTGAAGCTGAGGTCGGAATACTGCGTCTTGACCACATTCCCCGCGGCATCGTAATAGCTGTCAGTCTCCCGCGTGCTCCAAAAAGCCATCAGGAACAGGGTGCCGCATTCAATAACGGCTCGCGTCACGTTCCTTTGAACTGTCTGTTTCTTCTCCATCGCGACACCGAAAGCCAAATGAGAATAAGGGAAGCGATCGCGACTACCACGCCAAGCACAATAGTTGCAATTACTGATTTTTGCCTTACAACCGGCTCGCTTTCCAATCGGCCAAATCGTCTTGGTCCTATCTCAATGATCCGGTTATCGCGAAATTCTACAATCCGCGTGGTAAAGGAGTTATCTGTTGACACCAATACTCTGCGCTCAGGATCAAAATCAGCAATTCTGCCGATTAGTGAACTTGAAGCTTCCCATGAGAGGTGCATTTCGCCCTTCGCTGGATCGCACACAAAACCAGCTATCATGCCTCCCCCTTCAACTGTCGTCAACAAAAAGTTGCCGCCCGTAGATACCTTTATGCGCCCAATACCTTGAAACGAGCCCAAATCTTTGAACGTATCTAGTTGGTCAGCGGCTACTACCCTAAGATGCATCCCAGAATCACCGCTAGGGCAGGCCACAAATCTCCCGTCACCTGAATACCGCACCGGCCAGTGTCCGTGGAAAACTCCGACACGACGGTGCGACGCTACCTCAACGATATTGACCCGGTCGAGTAAATCCACCAAGGCGGCATACGAACCATCAGGTGAAAGGCACGCGGAAACAACATTGCGATCTTTACCTAATGTAACTGATTGCACCAGCCTTCCTGTCGACGCATCGAGTATCACGGCCTGTCCTGCGAACAACGCAACGATTATGAATTGGCCGCTTTGAGCAAAGGCGAGGTCCGAAATCGATGTACTGTCCTTCTCCGCAAAGGAGCGAGACCACAATTCCTTCATGGTCTTGAGGTCAAACAACGCCACGCGCCCCTTTCCAGATGCAATTGCAATTTGGGAGCCGTCCGGACTGGATACTATTTGAGAGGCTTGCCCATCCTGCACAGCTCCAATGCGTACCCCAACTAAATCGTAAATCCCCACCGGTCCCTCGACGCCCTCGTTAGCAATGAAGCCGGTCTCAGTAACAATTGAGGGATAAGGCCCCAAGTATTGGGATCTCCCCGGCGACACATCCCCAAACATTAGCAGCCAAACCAACGGGAACGTGGTCTGCCAGCGATTATGTCTGGACAAAAACTTGCACATTTCTGGTCCTTTAAATTGTGTACGTCGTGCATCGTCCCACGGGTTCAAAACCTCGTCTGCGCAACACTCTTGGTGGTTCTCGATCGCTTAAACGAAAGGGCTATTTATTAAGAAAGCTAACGGAAACGGGTGCCTATCTCATATACCATTGCTCGCAAAACGCCGCCCACGTATCGGCGTGATCGAAACGGTCGCTTATGTCGTTAGTTCCGTAATTTGGAGAGTCGCCAGGGTATGGCGGCCTCGTATAAATGCTGGAATCACCGTTTCCATCGCCGTCATATGTGTGAAGGTAAAGGTGGGTCAGTTCATGAATAAGTGTATGTGTGCGCTCTTGTGGCTGCTCCACGCTGAAGAAGTTTGTTCCCAAACGGATATCCCCCTCACTCCACTGCCCAAGCCCCACGCCGGTGTAGTCAAACACCGGCGTCCACGCATTAGAATCCGTTGTAGCGTCAAAACGATATATTGGGTCGCCATTTCGTAAGTGATTGAGGATTTTGTCAATCCCCTTTTTCACCTTGAGTGCTTTGGACGCCAACAGCCAGCGATTCCCGGAAGTGACGGTGGCAGCCTGCGGTACGAAGAAGCGAGCAACCCGGGTTAATGTGTCATCGCTCTGCTCGCCCAATGCCTGGGAGGTGGCCGCTAACGTATCAATGGCCGATCCTCTCGTCACATCTAGAATGTACATTTGTCCCTCGTTGAGTGGAACTGCCTGCGGATCGACATGCGGGAGGTCACTAACGTATAAAAAAGAGAGAAGTGCTACTGCGAATAACATAAAAGCAAAAGAGAAATGCCCCGTCGGATCATATGCGTTGGTCGGATTTGACGCGTCGTAAACATATTTTTGCAGCGACATCGGATCGCTAATCTGCCCCATGTACGAATCCATCTGCGTGAACCGAAAATCGTCGCGGAAGCGAGAAAGCTGGTACGTCCAAGTTGACCCGACGTCGTAATTACCATCACCCGCGAACTGCCATTTGGTCATCGCCATCGAAGCGTTCGACTGTGCCCCTGCTGACACCAGTAGGTTTCCATAGGCGTCATAGTTATATTCCTCAACCACGTAGGTCGTAGCATCAAGAAGGATACGCGTGCTGCCGTGGCCATCGTGCGCGAGGTAAAGTAGGCCATGAGCTGCATCCTTCTGGGCGATGACCTGCATGCCCATGACGTAGGATCGGCTCGGGGCGCCGTTGAGCGTGGTGCTCTCTTCGACGGCCTTGGTGTAGCCTGTCGCGTTCCGCGGATCGTTGAGGTAATAGGTCGTCACACCGTTGGTCGTCTCGCTTACGCGGACGCCGTTATCGTCATAGGTGTAGGTTGTCGTGACGCCAGCAACGGTGGCCGAGATCATTCGATTTCGCGCATCGTATAAGTAGCTGTCCGATTCGGCGCCGGTGCCGGTCTTAGCCTGACTTGTCAAGCTGCCATTGTTGTCATAACCATCGGTAATCGCATACGCGCCGTCACCGGTGCGGGTTTCAGTCTTGAGCTGATTGTCTCCGTTATAACCGTAGGTCACCGTCGCATTTTGGCTGCCGGTGATGTCCTCCTCCGCGCGGTTGTTCGACAGGTCATATTTGAACGTGTCGGAATAGGGGCTGGGGGCGTTGGTGCCGCCTTGAAGCACGGTCAGCGTCTCGTTGGTCAGCCGTTGGTCATCGTCATAGGTCCAGGCGATCTTGGTTTGGGAGAAGATCGTGTTGCCGGCATCGCTGTTGTAGCGGGTGTCCGTGACATCCGCGCGAAGGCCGTTGTTCTTGAGATCGTAGGTCTCAGTAAAGATCAACTTATTGTTGGCGGCATTGATGGTGGTCAGGCTGGTAAGCCGGTTGTCCACGTCATAGCCGTAAGTGGTCTTGGTGTTGTCGGGATCGGTTTCGCTGTGAAGGGTGCCCGTGGGGTCATAAGTGTACGCTGTGGTCAGCGGTATGCCGCCCGCGAACGTGGGATTGCCGCTGGAGTCGAGGCCGGCAAATGAGGCGTAGGTCATGCCCTGGAGCATGACCGCGTAGACATTGGCCAGCCTGCCTTGCGGATCATAGGCATAATCGGTTTCATCGGTGACGGTGCCGCTGTGGCTAGCGATCATCCGCACCTCTTGACCCGTCGCGGGGCTGTAGGCGTAGTTGATCGTGCCTTCCAGAGAAGTAATGGAGGCGATGTTGCCGGTGATGGGGTCGTAGGTGTAGCTCGTGATACCGCTGACCGAGTCATCCACTGAGGATTGGCGGTTCAGAGAATCGTAACCATAGATGACCGTTTCATCCGGGGAATTGCCTGATGGAACGTGGGGATATTTGTAATAGTCGGCTTCCTGAATCAGCCCGGCATGAACGCCAGTTGTGTAGTAACTGTTGACCGTCGTGTTGCCGTTGAAGTCTACATGGCCGTTCTGGTTGCCGTATTGGTCATAGCTGAAGGTTTCGGTCTCGTGGCCGGCGTTCGAGCCACCGCTTTGGCCATCAGGCAGCGTCCGGCTCAGTTCGCGCCCCAGCGCATCGTAAGTGAAGCTCGTCGTGTTTCCCTTGGGGTCCACCTGCGTCATCTGCTGGCCCTGGAGATAGCTGTATTGCCAGTGCGGGCGAACAGATTGGCCATAGGTCGCAGAACTTGGATCGGCGTCTGTTACGGCTGCCTGCCAGACATCGGTGAGATTACCCGCCTTGTCGTAGAGATAGAAGGTGGCCACGGCGGGATCGCCGGCCTTGCGCTGGTCGATCTTCACCACTTCCCGCCCGCCAGAGGGAACGCCCGTCCAGCCTTCAGTGGTCGAGTTGGGTGGCGTGATGCCGAGCCCCGAGAGCGTTGAAGAAGTAATGGGCTGTCCGTAGAGGCTGTACAACGTCTGCGTGAAGCTGCCATCTGGATAGCTGGTCTTAATGACATTGCCACCGGCATCAAAATAGGTATCGGTTTCCGGCAAACTCCACGATCCGTTTTCATAGACGTGCTGAATGCTGGCGTTGTAATAGACAGCGCCAGATGGCATCGTGCCGCTGACCAGATCGTATTTGGATTCGGTGTAAGCGCTGGCTGGATCAAAGTCAGCGGTCGTGAAGGGGCCGCCGACGGGGGCGTTGGCTAAGAGAATGCCAGTATATTGCACCTGACCGGTCGGGTAATAAATGGTGCCCGTTCGCAGGCCCGAGGCGGAAACGCTTTCGACCACCCGCCCGGCATCGTCATAATGCGTGGCGGTCGAGGAAACAAGTGTGCCCTGGTTCGTCAAGCTGGTGGTCGGCAGGGCCACGCCACCCGCGACCGTGGCGCTGCTCATGCTGATCAGCACGCCCGTATAACGCTCGGTGCCGATGACTCGGCCTTGGGAATCGTAGATCGTGTGGGTTGCGTTGGCGGTCGTCGTGTTGTCGTTGGTGTAGGTGCCGTTGGAGTTGTAGGTCGTGGTGCTGGCATAGGTGTCGGTCTGCCAGATGACGCGGTTGGAGGCGTCGTAGACGGTGCGCTCTTCGGTGCCATCGGGACTGAGGGTGCGGATGACGTTGCCGTGGGCATCGTAAGTATTGCGGGTGACGCCGGTGTATTGATCGGCGGTGGTATCGGCCTGGCCGATGAAGTTGTAGCCGGTTTGGCTTTGGGTCAGCGGGGCTTGCACCACGGCTTCGGTGATGGTCGGATAGCCGTTGTTAAAGCCGCTGACGTTGAGCGTTTGCGTTGGCGAGGCATCGCTATAGATGGCTTGCGCGGTGCTGGTTTCGCGGCCGTCGGCGTCATAGAGGGTTTCGTTGACGACCCATTGCCCATTGCCCGACAAGCTCCAGGTCGCGGCCACATTGCCATTGGGGGTGTAGCTGTAGAAAGTGGTCTTGCCGTTGGCGTCGGTGGTGTCGGAGAGCATTCCCGCCACGGCTCCGGTGTTAGGGTCGGTGCTGGAGTAATAATCGCTCTTCGAGAGATAGATGCGATTGGCTTCGACCGAAGGATCGGTTGCGCCGGGGATCAGGCGGAAGCTGGCGGTCTGATGGCCGTTCGGCTGGCCATTCACCTGCTCGTAGGTGTAATACGTGGCGTTACCCAGAGCATCGATGCTCTTGGTCAGGTTGCCGCTGCTGTCATAGGAATTTATGTCGCTGGCGATGGGCGTAGTAATGGTGCCGCCCTGGCCATCAGGCGATAGCAGTGCCTGCGATGAATTCGTTGGCTGGCCATCCACGTAATCGCTGTAGCTGGTCACGCGGGCGGTGCCATTGGTGCCGTAAACCGTGGCACTGGATACATGGAATAGATCGTTCTGATTCACCATCGAATCGCCGACCTTGTAATACTGCGTTAGCTGCGCGACGGTGCTTCCCTTCTGGCTGTAGCGCAGATCCTTCGGATCGGGAGCGGCCACATGGAACGGCACGTATTGCGTGGCCGACTTCATTTGGCCATTCACGTCATAGGTGTAGTCGATTTCCGTCACCTGGTAGCCGGTGATGTTTCCTTGGCCGTCTTTGATGTACTGAATCTGTCGGATCGGATTGCCAAAGGAATCGCTGACGGTTTCAGTCGTGTTGCCTGAGAGATCGGTGGCCGTTTGACCGGTGGCCTCCGTGCCGCTGGCGCTGGTTTGAACGTTACTGATCAGGCCATTGGCGTCTGTCAGCGTTTGGAGCATCGTGCTCTGGTCGTCATAGGTGGCCGACAGCACCCGCACTCCGCGCGGATCATTGATGCTCGTCAAAAAGTGCGGCAAGTTCGGATCATCGTAATGATACTGCGTCACCACTGCCGTCGGCGTGGTGCCAACCATTACCGTGACGCGGTCGGTGAAGCTGGTCAGGTCCCCCGAGAGCGGTGAGGCTGTGGAATTCGCACTGTAACTATAATGGACTGAATTTCCTTGCGGATCGGCAATGGCGGCGATGTGGCCGTTGCCATCGCGGGTGATGGTGACGGTCGTCCAACTGGCTTGGTTGGCCTGCTGTCCGGCCGGGATGCTCACGATGCGCGGATTGGTCGCATCGGAGAAGTGGCTGTAATCCAGCTCATTTCCATTCGTGTCGATTACGCTAGTGACCATGCCGCTGCTGGCGCTGATTGTATAGACCGTGCCGTCGGCGGTGGTCACGTAATAGGTGTTGCCGAAGCCTGACGCGGCGGGATTGTATCCGCCCTGTGAAGTGTAATATTCGCCGGTGCTAGCCCGGCTCAGCACCGGGGCGCTGTTGCCGGTCCACGCGGTGAGCGTGCTGGAGCCATTCACCGCTGTGAAGGCAGCTTTGAAGTTGATGCCATCGGTGCTGGTCGGCGTGAACGTGAATTCCTCTTCGTCTCCACCGGGCAACGTGAAGGTGACAAGGTCGCCATCAACAAAGGCAGGATGATTCGGATCATCGCTAACGTGCTGGCGCTCGAAAGCCGTAGTCGTCAGGTTTACATCCGGCAGTTCCAGCCGCCAGCCATTGCCCAGCCCCTTGTCCCGTCCGGCCAGCGTGCTGTCATACATCCGGCTAATCGTGATCGGCAGCCCGCCCGTCGCGATTGTCATGTCCGTCACCGGCAAGGTCATGTTCCCTGCCTTGACTGGATTGGTGACCTCGATGATGTGGGTAGCAGTCTGCGTTTCGCCTTCAAAGTTCTTGACGGTGAGCGTGAGGGTATAGGCCCCGTTGGGCAGGAGCGACGGATCAAGCGTGGTCAGATATCCGCCGGTCAGCGGGGCGCTGCCGACTTCACCCGCGCCCTGACCAACTTGGATCGGAGCACCGCCGCTCAGTGGCGTGGCAATGAGCTTCCAGCTTGGCTCGATAACATCGGACAGCGGATCCAGGACGACGCCGTCAATGTCGGTGCTGCTGTCGATCATCCACGGACCACTGTCGGTTGGAGTGGTGAGTAACGCCGTGGGCTTGGAATCTTTAATGACGTCGATGGTCGTGGTCGACGCGATTTGGTCACTTAAATACGTGACTTTTATCGTGGCTGCAGCGGAGGTCGCATCCATGCTGGGGGGAGGCGTGAAGATAGCGCCCCTCGGATCGTTCGGATTGGGAGCAACGCTGCCCACTCCGCCGACCAGCGTCCAGGTCAAACCGCTGGTCGGCTGCGGCACCACGGGGTAACCGTTTATATCCCGCACGGTCGCGGTCAGCTCTAGTGTGCCGGCACCCGCGCCGATTGACGATACCTGCGGCAAGATCGAGACTGCGGCGGCATCGGGAATGACAGTGGGATCAGGAACCGTGATTGACGTCGTCGTTTTGCTTACGCTGTTGCCGTGGGAATCTGTGATCGTGACCGTGAACGTGTAGGTGTAGGGCGACGTGCCGCCGGGCAGGATGTAGGCGGTAATCCGCTTCCCTGCGTTGGTGCCGTTGATCGTCTTACCGCCAGGGCCGGTGCCAAATGTGACGGTGCCTGTACCCGAGGCGGCGATCCACGTGTAGGTCAGGTTCGACTCCCTGGCGTCGTCGGCGCCAAGGACGTTCAAGTTCACCTGCGCGTATCTCGTGCCGTTGATGGCGACTGGAGGAGCATTGGCCGCCGTCGGATCGACCGCAAATACCGGGGCATCGTCCGTGTTTCCACCCAGAACTCCAACGAAAGCCTTTCCGGTAACGGTTCCGACCGAGGCGGTGATGGTATCAAAGGCACCGCTTGATGAGGCCGTGTATGTGCCGCTGGGAGCGTTGGAGGACCAGGTGACTGAACCGGCATTCATCGGATTGCCGAACTGGTCGGCGCCTGTCACCGAGAAGTTCCAATGGCCGCCCTGGATCAACTGTATCTCGGGCGGGCTGACTTCCAGGGAGCCCAATGTCTGGCCGACGGTGACTGAGACATCGCTGGTGACAGTGGCGTGGGACGTCATGTCGCTGATGAAAACACGGAAGGTGTAGTTGCCCGCCGCGCCGAAAGTAACGGTGGTCGTGCTCGCGCCAGGAACGCCATTGACGCTGAACTGAGGCGCAGGCGCACTAGTCGGCGGCGCGCTGACCAAAGACCACGAGTAGGCCAAGCCAGAATTGCTGCCATTCTTTGTGGCAGCGACACTGAGAGTGGCACTCTTCTGGTCTGGACTGAGGGAATAAGAGGCGTCGGCATTAATCGACGGCAGCGTCGTGGTGCCTCCAAACGGCTCAAGAACGAAGATGCTTTGATCGGTGTAGGCGCCGGATTGATCCTTTGCCCGCACCGGAATGATGTCTGGAGTCCATGGGAAGTCGGCAGCCGGCGCCCAAACCTTGCCAGTGACGTTCCCGTTGTTGTCAATGGTCAGCCCCGACCAATTCGTTGAACCGTTCGTGAATGTGTACGTTACAGAATCACCGGGATCCGGATCGGTGGCATGGACCTGGAAGTTCACGTTGTAATTCAGATCGCTGATTTGGTGAGGCGTGGGATCGAAGACGGGCGGTGAGTTGGTGATCACGACAGCGGCTTCATCGCTGTAGCCGGAAGTTCCATAAGTCGAGACGGTCTTGACCCGATAGGCATAACTTGTGTTCAGTTGAACGGTCGTATCGGTGTAAGTGCTCGTTCCGGCGGGAACGGTTGCCAGCGGCGCGAACGCCCCATCTCCGTCCGCTCGCTCAATTTCAATCAGCTGGCCGTCAGAAGAAGCGTTGTCCCAGGAAAGTGTGACGCTTTGATGTGTAGCATCGATGCGGGTGCCGACTGCGGTTAGTCCGATCGGGGGCGCCGCCACTTGACGGTAGATGGCCACCTGAAGCGGCATTATGTTCGAGTCACTGTAAGTGTTAGTGCCGACCGTCCAAGTCTGGGTTTGGTGATTATCGGGGTAGTAGTTGTCGTGATAATCGAACGTGATGTGTTCATCGCTCGTGGGAGTGAACAGCGCACTGTAAGTGTGGGCCGAGTCTGTAGACGGATCGCCCCAATAGGGATAGCGGGTCAAGCCGCGTGAAGTATCGTCCACCCCGATTCCAAATTGCAGGTTCCCACCCCACTGGCCGGCGTTACTGATGCCGTAGGGCACAGAATTGTTATAGCCCCACTGCGCATCGGCGGTCTTGTCGCCCGCATCGGTGATCGAGATGTAGCCGCTGGCAACCAACATTAAGGGCTGGTTCACGTCGTATGTGTTGGCAGAAAGAACCGCGGTGCTATTGGGATCTTGCGGATCAGGGTTGTAACCAGCAGTGGCCATATTATCCGCCGGCTGGTCAGGGATTGCGACCGTTTCCACCCATTGCCAGCTGGCGTTGGGCTCTCCGGTGGTCAAATCGGCTGCAGCAAAGTCAGTCTGTGTCGCGGGTGTCGGAACTCCAGAGCCAGGGTCCGTGACCCAAAACGCCCGGACGCGGTAGTAGTAATGGGTGTCCGCATCGACCGTCGAATCATGAAAAGTGGTGACGTCTGCTCCAACGTAGCCGATGGTGCTAAAGTTTGTCCCATCGACCGATCGCGAGATGGCAAATCCGTCCTCAAAAGATCCGGCATCGCGCCAAGCGAGATTAACCGAACCATCCATCATGCCTGTGGCGCGCAGGTCCCGCGCGGCATTGGACGGAAGCTGGTAACGGGCCATCGCGAATTGATAAGTTCCCGTTGGCGGACTGGTACTCTGATTAGCCCAGGCCCCCGCCAGATAAAATGATCCATCGGGCTCGACAAAAACTGCGTGGGTAAATACTTGCGGATTACCCAGATCTTCAGTCGTATAAGCGAGGCATAAAGAACCATTGTTCCCGAAACTTGTGTCCAGAACGCCGTTACTACTCAAACGCAGGATTGTAGATGACGAATCGTCCACTCCACCGGCAATAAGGATATCGCCAGCGGCGTCGATGCCGCCCATTGCACAGTTTGCATTGAAGCCCGGCTGAGCGCCTTTAACCACGACCCCACCGTTGCCAAATGTGGAATCCAATGAACCGTCAGTCTTAAACCGCGCCACAAGGAAACTGGAGGCACTATTATCCCCGTGCCATGTACCGAACGCTACAATTTTTCCGTCCGGTTGCAGAACTATATTGTCCAGCTCATCCGACGAGTTCTCCACCGGCGGATTTTGCAACTCGTCAGCAATTACATAGCCTAAATAACCCCCTCCATCGAACGATGTCGTATCTAAATCGCCATTTCGTGTCAGGCGCGCGAGGGTGAATCGCTGGTCGGGAGTTTCGTAAACGGAACTGATTCCACCCAAAATGATTTTGCCATCGCTCTGGACGGCGATAGACGTTGCCATCTCGTAGCCAGGGATATTCGGATCCTCCGATTGCATCTGGTTTGTCCAAATTCCAGTTCGATCTCCGTTGGAGTCCTTAGCCCCAAATCCACCGACATATCCACCATGTCCATCCGATTGGCCCGTATCCAAGCTGCCAGCGGATGTGAAGCTGGCAGCGACGAATTTGGCGCCTTTGGACATGTCGCCATTCTTGTAAGCATTCGAATAGCCCTGCTCCAGACCAGCGGCAACAATCGTTCCGTCTGGGAGTGCCGCGACCGCATCGAAGCGACCGCCCAATGGATTCTGATTCGAATCGGTCAAGGTCGCGGTGGCATAGCCTGAATTCCCGAAATGGGTATCGACAGTTCCGTCAGCGTTCAGGCGCAGCACCGTAGGCTCGGGCGGAGTGGTGTCGTCTGTCGGAATGTTTGCTGCGGCAACAAGAATCTTGCCATCTGGCTGAACCGCCAGTCCTGGCCGGGTCGAATCTTGGTATTGAGTATCTCCGCCCGCATATTGGGTATAGAGCTTGAGCTGCGTCAAGAGCGGACTTCCATCATGATTGAAAGATGGATCCAGCCGAAATGTATTGCCTTGGACCAGGAATTGCGCGACGAAGATCTGCGTTCCTAAGCTTTGCGACGAAGCTTCCGAGCGACCGGCAACGAGGATCTTACCACCGCCGATATCCAAAATCGTATCACCGACATTATAAACGTAATCCGAACTCAATTGGCTGGGGGACCACACCACAGGCGTCCAGATATCGGCGCGCGTCGTCCATTGGCTCGCCATTGCCGATCCCGGCGAAACGTTCAATTGAACAGTCTTGGTTCCGACCCCTCCCTCACTGTCGGTGACGGTAAGCGTGATGTTATAACCACCTGCACTTTGCGGCACGAACTGCAAGCTGGATAGATTTGTGATCGCATCACTGGGCAGGACGGAGGTTCCCGTGCTGTCGGTCACGCCCCAGTGATAGTTCAGCGTCTTGCTGGTGCCGCTCTGGGAGGTCGCGGAGCCCGTGAATGTAAAGGCATGGAAGGTCGTGCCGGAGGTTGGCCCGCTGATTGACACGTTTTGCGGCGGCGCGTTCTGCACAGTGACTGTCGTCGAGGCTGTCAGCCCCTCGTTGTTTGTCGCGCCTGGGCTGCTGGTCAGCAGCGTGGCGATGACTTGATAGGTGCCGGCTTGATCTGCGACGAACGGATAGGTGGGTCCGCGACCACTGGCGTATGCCGTCCCATCTTTTGTGACCGACCAGATGTAGTTATTGGGATCCGCGGTTTGGGCAGGCGTCGCGACGGCAGTGAGATTCAGCGTCTGCCCTTCCTGCACCAGCCCGTTGCCGTTGATCTGCAACGTCGGCGGATCATTGCTAACAATGACATGGCAAGTCGCGCTGTTAGAGATGCCGCCTGCGGTGACCGTGAAAGTGGCGGTGTAGTTTGCGTCAGTTGAAGGAGCGCTAAACGTAAAGCTGGCCGCGCTACCGGTGGCGATAGTTGCCTGAGTGGAATCATTTACAACTGTCCAGGCAAACGTAGGGGTTCCTAATTGGCCGAGATTGCCATAACTGCCGGTCAGCGTGACGGCTGAACCTGGACTAACCACTTGGTCCGCTCCAGCGCTGACGGTAATCGGATTGTTCGCCAGATGAATCGGCTCGCTCACCGCCGCAGGGCGGCCTATGTAAGTCGTCGACGGAGCATATTGGATCGTCACCGTCATCACCGCGTTGGGATTGGTCAGCGGTGGCGAGATAGCATTGATGCGGAAGGAGCCGGGTGTTGAGGTGGCCGTCACCTGGGCAGTCACGAAATTCCCGTCTCCCCAATCCACGTAAGCCTGATAGATCGAAGCGTTGGTGTTGGAAGGATTGAGCACATCGGTAAAGGTCGCGATATCTCCTGAGAACGGCACATTGTTCATCGGGTTGATAATGATGCCGACGGGCTTGAAAGCGTGCGGATTGTTGGCCATGTCGGCCGATAGGCCATAGTTGGTTTGCCAGATGCTGAAGTCGTTGCTGTTGATATAGCCGTCGTAATTGAAATCGCCATAGACCCAGCCGAGATAACCATGGCCCAATGAGCCGGAGTGCCAGAGACCCGAGTCGGTGCTATCCACCTGCCCATTGAGATTCGCATCACCGTTGTATGTGTACTGCACCAAGAGCTGATTCTTGGTGGGAAGGCTCACGCCATCGAAGCTGGAGTAACTTGGATCCGTGCCAACCGCAGCATAGTTATAACCATTATCCATCCAGCCCAGGCCGGTGGCGTGAGTGGAGTCGTCATGGGCGACAGAACTGTCGATGCCAGGGCCGTTCCACGCGCCACCGGCGTAACCGTTTTTCAGCCAGATACCCATCTGGGTTGTGGCCGCCGTTTCATTGGCAAACGCATACCAGTCGATCAGACCATTGTCAGAAAGATCCAACCTGGCGCTGGCGCCGATCGACAGTGTTTGCACATTCAAAAGATTGCCGTTGGAGCCGCCGCTGCCCTTGGAGACACTGACGGTCGCGCTGTCATTGATATTCAGCTCATTGAAATTCTCCGGCGAATTGAAATAAGCGTGTGCGGAGCCGGAGACAGTGAAACTGAGATTCTGGAAATAGTTACTGTCTTTGCTGACGTTGGTGTCGAAAGTCAGAGAACCTGCAGTCAGATTCAATTGAACGCTGCCAGGTCCGCCGCTAAGGCTGTAGGCGGCGTTGGCACTGGCATTCACGCCCGGTGGAAGCTGAAGCACGTCGATTGGCTCGCCCGCGATTGCCGATTCGCTTTGATGCCCGCTGCCGTCGGCATACTGGAGCGTGATCATCATGATCGGATCGGCGGTGGTAAAGACCGGCGAGATCGTGTTGATGCGGAAGGTGCCGGGCGTGCTGGTCGCATAGACCGGGGCGACGTAGAGATTGCCGCTACCCCAGTAGACCTGAGCTAAATAATCGCTGGCGGGAAGGCCGGGGTTGACGGTGTCAGAGAAGGTGGCAATGTCCCCATCGAAGGGTGTATTCCAGGCGGGCTGTATTGGCAGGGCCTGGAGTTGAAAAGCGGGATCATATCCCAAACCGGTGAGGGATTCGCGTGCGTGGGCATCGATGATCCCCAGGTCGGTATTGTCGGCGGTGTTTCCGTCATAGTTGTAATCTCCAAACTCCCAGCCGCTGCCACCACCGGCAAAGAGGCCAAAATCAGTGCCATCCACGACGCCATTCAGGTTTGAGTCACCATAGACCGTGTAGCGTACGAGGATCTGATTGAGGTCCGGCAGATTCACGCCGGCAAATGACGTCGATCCCAGCTCATTGTTGTCGGCATATCCCACAGCGGTGCTTTTTGTGGTGTCATTGGCGGCTGTGCTGCTGTCAATGCCGACGCCGTTCCAAGCTCCACCCTTGTAGCCAGTGGTTAGCAGCGACTGAACCATCGACAGGTCATATGATTCGTCGCCTGTCGCGTAGTAAAGGATCATCGAGTTATCGCCGAGATCGAGCGTTGCGGTGGAGTCCACCGATAGCGAGTTGAGTTGCAACAGGTTGCCGTTCGATTCGCTGTTGCCTTGAGAGATCGCGACGGTCGCGCTATCTGAAATCTGCAAAGATCCCAGAGTCTCTGGTGAGTTGAAGATCAAATGGCCTGAGCCGGATACGTCGATCGCGGCGTTTTGCCAGTAGTTTCCGTCATTGGCGACGTTCGTATTGAAAGAGATTGAACCGGCGGTGACATTGATCTGCACTGCACCGGCAACGCCACTGATCGTATAGACCGCATCAGGGCTCGCAACGGCGTTGGGCGGCAACTGGTCCAACGTGACCACGGCACTTGCGCTAGACGCCGCGCCGGTGCCCGCATCGGGGCCGGCGTAGGCGATTTGAACGGTGAAGACTGTGGCATCGGTAGGAATAACCGAATCGATGTTCACTCGCAGATTATTGCTGTTAGGATCCTGAGTGATCTGAGCGTCAACCGTACTGCCGTCATTCCAAGTCATCGTCGCCGTGTAGTCAGCAGGCACACCGCCGCCGTGAGTGGCATCATAAAAAGTGGCGATGTCGCCGGACCAAGCGGCGTAGCTATAAGCGGTAAAGGGAAGGGCCTGAACTTGTAAACCCGGCTTATATTGTGGGTTGGACAGGGACAGATTCGCTAGAGCATTTGTATTGAGAATTTGACTATCTGTAGAGTCAATATGCCCGTCATAATTAAAGTCGCCAAAGCCCCAACCTGTACCTCCACCGTGCATGCCATACGACATCTGCGAGGAATCGCTAGCGTCAATCTTGCCGCTGAGGTCTGCATCGCCATACACCGTATATTTCACGACCATTTCATAGCCGTCGGCCAGATCCGCGCTGTCGCCGTTGACCGAGACCACGCCAACTTCGTATTGGTCGAACCAGCCCAATGCTGTGTTATGGCTGGGATCATTGGCTGCCGCTGAACTATCAATCCCGAGCCCGTTCCAGGCACCGCTTGCATAACCGCTGGTCACCAGCCCGCTGATCAGCGATTTCGCTGCCGCTTCCTGCGAAGGGATGTAGTGCAGGATCATCGCGTTGTCGCCCAGATCTAGTGTGGCGGTGCTGTCGATCGCAAGGCCGCTAAGCTTGAGCATGTTGCCCAGCGTTGTGGTGTTCCCCAGCGCGTCAGAGGCAGCGGAATGATCGTGCAATTCAAGGTCTGCCAGCGTCTGCGTCGAATTGAAAAAGATGTGCGCATTGTTATGCAGCCGCACCGTCGCATTACTCCAGCCAGTGGCGGTTGAGAAATCCGCATTGACCACCAGGGACCCGCTGTTGAGATCCATCACCATCGAGCCGGAGGAATTGTCGAGGGTGTAATTGGCGTCGGTGCTGGCCTGCACGAAACTCGGTAAGGAGCCCGAAAGCATCAGCCTTCGTTCCAGTGCATCCACCAGCGGACGTATGGCAGCCCTAATTTTCGGAGAAGAACCTTTGCGCGCAGACGTGGAACCACGCCGGGAATTAATTCGCATAATGCCTCGAAGAGTCGTGGACAGCTCAGTGGTGGGATCTGTTGAGCTGACAGGCCGCCGCAGCCCGCCCCCGCGCCGGCCACCCTTACCGACGCGTTATCGGACGATAATCTAGGCAAGCTCTACCGTATATGTCAACTAAATTTTCGATGGCGCCAAGGGATGAAAGATGGGCCTTAGGCTTTCGCTGATCATTTCGCTTAGGGATAAAAAAGGCGTTAAGTGTCGGTCCCACCACTCCCAAATCAGCGCCACATCAAAACAATTCAGTGCTCGCTTGCTGGCCACGGAATGGGTCATCACGGTCCCATAAAGTTCTCGCAGTTAAACGCAGCGCCAGATTTCAAAACCGGTTTTGAGATGTCGATGGGTGATGGAAAGCCTATTCATCCCAGCGCAGATGAAGTGCGGTCGATTACCGAGGAGCACGCGGAGCGAATGATCGAGATCAACGATGGAGAGTTGCAGGCCCCGGTGACGAAATATGCCAAGGATTTCGGAAGTCGTGCCGCCGGGCAGCTTGAACGATATGTGCGCCGGCACCAACGATCGAGGTGATCGTCGGCGGCATTCAATCTAGCTTGCTGAAATCGAGGTCGACAATCATTCGCTCAAGGCTCTCCCCGCTCTTTTCACAAAAACTCCGCAGCTCCGCGAATACATTCATTTCCGCCTTCGGTGATCTGATGATAATCGTTGGATCACTCGGATCATCGAGGTCCAGTGTGGCCAGCCCATACCGCTCCAGAATGGTCACGTTTTTCGTGATCCGCTGAGCATTCATACCGATAGCGCTTTCGATTTCATGGGCCGACGCGTAGGAAACGTTTTCATGCCCAACCCCGACCCCAGGCCTCGACCGCCCGATGCAGGTAAAAAGAAATCCGCGTTGCGGCCGCGGCACCTTCTCCAACGCTTCGAGAACCCTGTTCACGTCATCGATTACCGGCTTCAATTCTTCCGGGGTGTTCTTCCACACGCATACTTCATTGATCGTTTCTAGGCTCATCACGCGCTTGGCCGCCGGCCCCTTGCGCTCGATGAAGTCACCGGCACGTTGGGCCGAGCGCCTCGGCGCAAATTCCGACTGCTGAATTACGTTCAATGCCCGCGCCAAGAGTTCCTCCGTCGTCGGCTCGTATGCCAGCCGCTGCTGTTCTAGCCTGAAGTCTGTCTCCGAAAGTGCTCCCGTCCCGTCGAACAGCTTCGCCGCGGTATATGGAGGATAGACAGCATGGTACGGTGTTTGCGCGACGCTCAGGTCATTCACAAGCCCATTAATCCGCAGGCTGTAGTCCTTCCCATTGATCGCGTAGGGGGCGCAAATCAGGAGGTAGAACTTGTCCAGCCCGTGCGCGTTAGAATCGACCATCTGGCGCTTCACCGTATCCGCAAAGTTGTCTTTGAGCACATCTGACTCGACCTTCAGCTGGAATCCCCCGCGAAGGTCATCTAGCTGCAGCAGCAGATCGATCCCCTTTTCGTTAAGAGCGTGCGTCGATTCGTATTTCATTGATCCGCCGATGAGTTTCCGGTGTTGCTCCAGGTAGGTCGTGAACTGCTTCACCAGATCGTCCTGCTTCTTGCCGGCGAAAACGACCGGGTCGCCCCAGCCTCGATTTAACACGATGGACAGACGGCGGACGATGTCGAGTTTTGCCATAATGCATTCCTTCTGTAACCCGTCGGAGCAGTATCACCCATTGTACGCGCAACCGCATTAGCCACATGTACCCAACGTACCCGACACGGTTGTAAGCGGCCTGATCGTTTGGTAGAAGCTCATGGTGTCATTTCCCATGACCGCCGAACAAAAAGCCCGCCAAAAGATCGACCGGCTGTTGGCCGACAGCGGCTGGATCGTGCAGGATCGGACGGCGATGAATATCTCCGCCGGCGTGGCGGTGCGAGGATTCAGCACGGCTCGCGTGTAAAATGCGGGTCGGGCCGTTGTTCAACGCTCGCGTTCTTTCGCGTTCGGAACCATCCGCGCCGCGTCGCGTCGCTGCTCGGTGACCGAAGCGATCATGGCCACCAGCTTATTCTGGTAACAGCGCTTTTTGCAACGAATTGAAGAATGTGGTGATGTTCTTGGCAAAGACTAATTCGATTTCGGGGTTGTCGGGGACATTCGTCTTGTCATTGCCGACAAAAGAGGCATCAGGATATTGCGCCTTTAGGAAGGCGATCAGTATTTCGGGATCGCCGATGGGGAAGGTATCAAGTACGCTGAGAGACTTGTAGACCTGGACGTCGGCGAAAGTTTCCGCGGGCAGATTGAGGTTTGGCCATTGCATGACGCCTTGCACGAGAACATATCCTTCGACTTGTGGCTTGCCGGTGGTTGCGACATGCATCGTCGGCGCGACCTTAAAGCCTGCGTAGCCGGCGGAATTCAGGAATGGACCAGCCCCTTTGACGGATTCGCTGGCGGTGAGGTTGGAAGAGATGCCGGAGACCAAGTAATAGCGCCACATGTCGCCCGGGCTGCCATAGAGATCGTCGTCGCCGGTAAGGCTGAAGACGGTTTGATCGTAGGATGATGGCGGCTGGATGTAGTAGGTGATGGAGCCATCCTTGCTGGGGATGTAGTCGGCCTGGAGGGTGTAATAGGTTTTCCCGTCGGAATACTGAATGGGATTGCCGTTGATGTCCCGATACACGATTGTGCCGGGGGTCATTGGCACATTGGTGGTGAGGCCGTTGGGATCGACGTAGACGGTGTAGACGATCGAGCCATTGGGATCGAGGACATCGTTGACCTTGCTGCAGCCCGGGGTGACGAATGCCGTCATCGGCACGATGTTTTGAGCGGTGATCGAGAGCAAGAGTGCCGTTAGTAACTTGGAGTTATTGGAGTCGCCCCAATTGATCAGCGACGACGGATTCTTGGCAATATCGAAAGGGATGACGTTATTAGCCAGCGCCGGAATTCCCATGGAGCTGCCGGACGTCGGCGCTTTGCCGATGCGCAAGCCGGACGCGGTAGGGATCACCAGCACGATGTTGGCCTCGACATCGTTATGCGGATTGAAAGCGGACGTATCCGTGCTATCTGGTGCCTGGAATAGGAAATCGCTCGGCGCGTTGAGCACGGGCACCGCGAAGATCGGCTTGATCTGCGGCACAATGGTCGATGCGCTAGCGATCGGCGGCAGAAACCGCTCGGAATATGTAACGCGGTAGAGCATTCGCCAGGGCACCGAAGTGTTTGCCTTCTTGGCACTAAGCAGCGCACGGGCGTCGGGATCATCGCTGTTGTTGAGCCAGTTGGAATCGATCACCGTGTTCCAGAAATCAACCGCGTTCTGAGTTTTTGGCTGAAGGTAAAAGGCATAACTGCGAAATTGCTTGGTTTTGCCGGGGCGATCGTAGGGTTCGAGATTGCCGGTGAGTCCGCTGGCGTTGCCGGTCGCGTAGGATGGCGGCGGTTGCTGGTACGAAAACGTGGCGTCACTATTGTCCGAAGTGGGAAGCCCTGCGCCGGAAGTGATGGAGGGGACGATATTGTAGACCAGGCCGTCGGACCCGATGACCAGATTCAGGCCGCTCTGGTTGGCGGGGTTGAAGGTGGAATTGTAATTCATGACGAAATGCGCGTCGTTGTTGGCGTTATAGCGCATCTGAGTGTCGTTTTCTAATCCGTCGAAGTTGGCAGTAACGTCAAATTGGACGTTTCCAGAATAGGTTACAGTGAATTTCTTGGTGTGGCTTTGCTGCCACTCGTTTCCATATTGCAGAGCGAGGACTTGTGAACCCCCAGCAGTAACCTTGGCATTGAGATCCAATTTCACATCCCAACTTGAACTTTGTGTGGTCACCATGACCTCCTCGTAATTCGTTGTATAGCTGTGCTTCACTTCCTGCGTGCCACCGCGAGCAGTCCAAAGATATTCGTTGTAAAAGTCCAGGCCGGGAGTCAAGCCATTGTTGGGCAAACCGCCCAGGCTATTGTAGGTGGATTGATAGAGCGCCATGGCGCTGAGGGCCTGCTGGTCGATCTGCTTCTTGAGTTGGTAGGCTTCGACCAGCCGCATATAGCTCGCATCGTGTCCGACCTCTCCAGTCGCAAAATTGCTGTCGTATACGGGGGAAAGCTGCCCGGTCGATGTTTGCCAGGTTTTTGCGCCAGAGGCAAGACTGGCTGGGTTGTATTGATAGCCGATCATTCCATCGAGGACTCCGGGCCGGATGTATTTGCTGCTCATCCGGAAAGAGAGAATGTTAAGATCGCGAGGTATTTTCGGATCCGGGACGCGTAGAAATCCGAATGTCGTGTTCGTCTGCAACAATATCTGTTGATAGACATCAAGAGTTCGCGAGGAAACGAAGGCCTGCCCATAGGGCGACGGCATGAACATTCTCTGCCCGAACCGTTCGTCGTTCACTGGGGTTTTGGGCAGCGGTCCGGGAGGATTAGAGGTAGTAAATCCGCCGAGGTTGGGGTTTGGAAGGATCGGGATTTTGGATGCGGGCGTACCAACGGTAGTACTGGCGACGGAGAGAGAGTTTAGGCCGGCCATAAAGGTATCGCCGCTATACGGCGCCATGGCCCCTTCCATTCGAACAGTATATTTTCTTCCTTCATCCAGTTTTTCGCTAGCGGTTTGTTGGGAGGTGGTTCCGGTCCCACTTCCCCCATTCACGGAGAGCCCCGCAGATACGCCGACCGCGACGGTCATTTTGTCAAACTTCGCACCAAATCCCAAAGCAGCGAGGACGGGGCCGACCTCAATCTGGAAGGACATATTCCCCCCGCCGCCCTGAGGCGGAGAGCTGATCTTTTGATCTATCAGAGCACCAGTATTTCGGTCGGTTGTCACGGATACGGTCGATCCGTCAGAATCCACGTAAGAGTTTGTCACCTGCTCGGAAATGTTATCCTTATCAGCCTGCGGGTACTTCGTTTCAATTGTTTGAGAGCTCGGTGATTTTATGCTTGAGGGGTCATAGTTGCCGGTGGCGCCACCGCTGGTTTTGCTCGACGCGGCACCATCATCATTGGTTTGGTATTTGTAGGAAAGTGAGAAAGGCGCGTTGAAGATCACGCTGGTGGCGCCCGCATACGACGACTTGTTGGTCAGGTTTGCCATCGGTGCCGGCGGGGCGCCTTCGACATAGCCAATGATCTGAACGTCACCCTGTTCCTGCGACACCCAAACGAGCGCCAAATCACCGACCTTCTTTCCAGCATATACTGTCAGAACATTGTTGCGCACGAAGACGTAGGCTTCGTTGAGCACGCCGGCGAGTGTGCCGGTAATGGAGTTAACCGTGACGGAATACGTCGTGAGATCTGGAGGCGTGTCGCAGACAGTCAAGGCGACACTGGGCGGCGTATAGAAATTGGGAGAGATAAGCGGGCCACACCTGCCAATCGCCGGGCACCCCTGCAGATCAAGTGAAGCGGAGCCCAAATCAATGGTCAGGGAAGCCTGATTCTCGACAACAATATTGTCGATATATTTGGCCATCGGCAGAATTGGAACATCGGTGCCTGGCGATGCGACTGAGAACGAACCTGGCATGTAGAGTGTCAGAAAGGGCTCGTTGCTGGGAATCAATTGTCCGAACATATCGCTGAGCACCTGAAAGGCCTGGCGGGCCATGTTCCAGAAGCTGATTTCCTGAATCCTGTAATCACCGCCGGCATTGAAGCAGAGATAATTGGACCCGGATGGCGTGGACGGATTGCTGGACAACAGAGTTAGAGTGATGGGGGAGCCGTTTACGTATAGCTGAATTCCTTCGACCTCGCGATTTGGCAAGGGTGCAAGGATCGCGTTCGCACCGTTGCTCGAAACCGCAAAGGAGGCGTTGTCTACTTTGTTGAAGACGGTGCCATTGGGGTCATAAGCAGCCTTCCAGCAACCGACCAAGCCAGCACCCTGCAATTCAGCATAGGTGGCGTCGTCAACCTGAACGAACCCCTGGCCGGTGCGGATACCATTAGTCCTGAATGCGCTTGCAAACAGATAGACCTCGCGAATGTTGCCAGCGGCGCCAGGGGCGCCGAAGGAAATCGCATTGCCCTGATCATCGTATGCGCCACCGATGACCAAGCTCGCAGCGCCGGTTGAATTCACCAGCAGCGAGGCATCGGTCTTGGCCGAAATGAGAGGACTGACCCCGGTGGTCCACGAATTTTCCCAATGACCATCCGCAAGCATCTTTCGGTACGCAATCGTGATGATATAGCCAGTATTGGAGACTGAAGGGTTGATATTCGCCGCGAAACTCTCGAACGAACCCGCGTTGGCGTTATACTCGTTGGAGACGCTGAGGGATCCCTTGCTGATATCGATCGATCCCGGTGGTTGTGGCGTCGCAGTCATCGTGCTGGGATCAAAAGGCGGAGTGTAGGGATCGCTCGACGCGTCATTGTCAGCGCCCATCGGTGTCTTAGTGTGCTTGGTGATGAGTACCTGATAGAACTGGCCAAGAACGAGGGCCGGGCCGGTGTAGCTGCCTGTCGTCCCATCGGCATTTTCCACGTCAAGCTGAACCTCGTTGTTTTCGGTGAGCGTGACGCGGAACGATTTCTGCGTTGCTGGCGGCTTAACGTCCGAACCGGTTCCCTTGTAAAGAAGTCCCTGAACTTGGCCAGTGCTGCTGGCAGAAATGGTCATGGAGATCGTGAAATCCCGCTCGAAATTGAAGTTGCTGCCGTTGGCAACCACGAAGGGCGCGCCGGTGCATACCATCACGTAGGGTTGCGTGTAAGTCAGCGCGATGTGGCGCCAGCCTGACGCGATTGCAGTTGGCGTCGTGCTTGCCTGCATCACGGTCTTGTTCAGCGTTACGTTAATCAGCGACGTATTCGGAAATTCGATGCTGGCATGGGAGATGAGCGCATTGTCGCCGCTGTATGTGAAGACGGGGACGCTCCCGACCGGCGTGACCGGCATCGAATGCCAGAACTCGACGCTGAAATCGCCGTGGAGTGTGATCAACTTTTTGATGGAATCGTCGAAAGAGACGACCGGCGTTTTCCACGCCGCAGAGAAGCTTTCCAAAGGAGTTGCCGATTCCGCCACGGCGGTGGTGAAGGCGTTGTATCCACCGGTCTCAAATGTCAGTGGGGCATATGCCGGCAGGAAGTCAAACGTCGCGGCTTGAGTGAAGTTTGGAAGGAGCTTTGGAACGTCGGCGATGATCTGGTTAGGTGCGGCGTCAGTGCCAGGCACCTTCGAGTAGATGATGTCGAAGAGCAGCGCGTTGCCGGAGGAATCGGTCGCCGGGAATTGGAATACGGTTTGCCCGTTATCCATGCCTTGCAAAACACTGACTGGCTGGGAGGCCAAACCATAGACGAGGCCAAACTGGATTTCCCCCGGGTTTAGCGAGGTTGCTGTTGCCGACCACATCGATCCCGGATTGATTCCGGTTGCGGCCCCTAATCCCTGCGTGTTGCCGTCGGTGACGATGTAGGTTGTACCGCCCATGTCGAAGACGGCCAATTGCTGCTGGCCGCCGGCCGGCTGCGACGCATAAACCGTGTAGGATTTCTGCACGGCGACATACGTGGCTCCGGATTTGACGAACGTGTAAAGCACATTTTTGTAAGTGAAGAAGTCAGCGCCGCCAGATTCTGTGGTGCCAGCGTAGACATTGAGAGTGGTTGATCCCGAGGAAACGATGCCGATAGGAACGGTCGTGCCCACATAGGTATTCGGGGCGGCGGCGCCCAGTTTGAGCGTGAAGAGCAGGCTGGAATCTAGTTTAAATGTCATAGCCGGCTGAGCGATCATGTAGCTCTTGGTGCCGGTGATTGTCAGCAGATTGCGCTGACTGTCTTCGACAAAGGCGTAGATCTGCCCGTTGAGCGTGAACGTGGAATTCGCGATTGGAACGCCGGCCTGGACTGTGACATCGGTGGCGAGCGGAGCGCGGTTGTTGTTTCCGACTATTTTGTGGGGCAACTGATTGGTGTCGATCAGGTAGTTGGACCCGTTGATGCTGAACATCATCGGATTAGCAATCAGCGGCCATGGCCGACCGTTGTTGTCGGTGAGCACCAGACTGGTTGTGTCGAGCGTGAACGTGGTGTTGTCGATCGCGAACGTCGGAATCTGGTTGACGGTAAACTGCCCCACCACCGATCCCGCGTCATAGATGTTGGCATCAGCGAAAATAAATTTGGCGGTGGTCGTGTCAAATGGATTTGTAAGATTGAACGAGGATTTAGTGATCGGAATGGCCGACTGCCCCTGGCCTCTTAGCGAGCCAGCGGTGACGGTGGCGTATGTGATGACAAAAATCTCGTCCGCAACAGATATGAGATTGCGGCTGGGCAGGATCGGGAAGCTGGCCGTGACGGTCTGAAGCAGGCCATCCTGATCGGCATGAAGCGTATAAGTAATATTTGGGTCGCTCAGCTTAAACGTGCTCGCACTGGTAAAGACATTTGGGGCCTTGCCTGCGCCCGTCACCGTCCACTTTGTAAAGTCCGCGCCAGTCTGACTGATCGTGTAAAGTTCCCCGTTGATTTCGAAGCTGTTTGGATTGACTGGAACGGGTGGCGCGGCGCTTGCTATCGGATCGACTGTGTCGATCTCGATGGTGAAAGTATCGGAGCCGACCGTCGCAACACCGGCATTAACGTTGCCCCCCGCAATCACCGGGAGCATCACCTGCACATCGTTGTAGTGGATCAAATAAGTGTTGCCATCGGATGGCGTGAATGCATAGCGCGTCGTTTCGGGAAGATAGAGGATCGCCTCGACGTGATTGCCGGTGTTATCGACGTAAAATGTGATGCCGGTCAGAGTGTCGATGAAGAACTGGCTCTGATATGGGAAGCTGACCGAAATCGGATTGTTGCCGGTGCTGTCGAAGCTGAACGTCGCGCCGGAGACGGTATCGGTGAAGGTCAGTTGATTGCCGTTGACGGTGGCGGGGAATGTTGCGACCGAATTGCGGTTGTCGGTTACTGCCGTGGCTGCGACGGTGTATGTCACCACCTCGCTGGGGTAGGTGACGGAAAGCTGCGTCTTTGCGCTGTGGTAATTTAGTCCGGTGGGCTTGATCGTGGCCGTCGTGGCGGACAGGGTGTAGCTGAGACTGTTGCCGTTATAATTGAGTGTGACCGTTTGGTTGGGAGCGGCACCGGCCAGTTGCGCCTGATTGGTCGCCTTTACGACGTTGACAGAATTGACAATGTAAACCTGTTTTCCGTCGGGGGAGAACTGGTCGTCGCCAGAAACGACGTAGCCTTTGATCGCTTTGCCCTTGCCCGTTTTGTCGACATTCACCAGATAACTGACGCTTGAAAGCGGCGCCGCCTGCGGCACGATGAATCGTCCCGCAACCATCGGCCAGAATGGCCCGGCGACATTCTGATACGCAACCGGGACATTTACTGTGTAATTCGTTGACCCGACAGAAAACGTGTTGTTCTGCACCAGATAGACATTGGCGGGTGTCTGGCTATCCATCGCAACGGTTAGCGCCGTCGAAATTGGAACCTGAGCGGTGAAATTGCCGCCGGCCAGAGGCAATGGATATTGAACGTTATTGGAATCGATGAACGTTACCTGCTGCCCCTGAGGGACACAGGTATAGACGATGCCGGTGACGGGATCGGTGAAGGAACCGCCGGTGAGCGAGCCTCCCGCGGCAGTGAGAGTCGCGACCTGCTTGGCAGCGCCGAAGGTCGAGGAATTCACCGAGACCGTCGCGCCCGCTATCGTTACTGTGTAAACCAGCAGAACCGTGAAAGAATTGTTCGTGATTGGGAAAACGCTGTAGATGTCGCCCTGTGCCTGGCCGAAGTCGGCGACGGCGACGTTCACATAATAGGTTGGGCCGTTCGGCACTTCGAAATAGGGGCCTTGGCCGAGATTACTGTAGATCTCGTAGCTGTTTCCGTCGCACACGGCGGTGTTGGCGCTGATGGTATAGAGCTTGCCGGTGTTCGTGTCGGTGAATTGGTTGTTGTCGATTGGGAAATAATGCGTGCCATCGAAAGCGGCATTGTCGGAGTCGCGCCCGAAGAAGAGCGTGCGCGTTCCGAACGGAAGCTGATTTTTGTTCAGCGCGCCGGTGTTGACCAGAAACGCTCTGCCCGCGCCGATGGTAATTGCTCCGGAATCGGTGCGAAGATTGTACGTGAGCGCGCCGGCGGTGAACTTTGCCGGAGTATTTGCTGCGGGCTTTGGAATCAAAAAGTACGAAGTCCCATCCGACGCGGCGTTTTGGTTTACGGTGAAATTCTGCCCGCCGTCGGTGAAACCGAATGCGGTTACGTCCAGCGCCTGCGGCAAGCTGACAACGCCGTCATTACCAATGACATAGCTCGCGGCCTCATCGACAAAGGTCCGGTATGGCAGGATTGGATAAATGATCCCGTCGCCGACAACCGACGAATCGCCGATGCGATAGACAACATTGCCGATGGTCACGGTGTCCGCGTTGGGCTTTGTGGTGACGGTGAAGCTGTTGCTGGCGGTGGTGATGGTATATGTATAGCCGGAGGTGGTCAGAGGATACGTGGTACCGTTGCCTACGATCTGGCCGTTCATGGTGTCAAGGAGGTAAATGTAGTCCTCTATTGCTACGACATTTCCCTGGCTGACATTGAATTGCCCGGAGATAGTCCCCCCCTTGAGTGAGCCGGCTTTGAGGGTGATGGTGTATTGCACGCCGTCGAGCACAAATTGAGTGTTGCCCGTCGTCATGGCGACGGTGCTTCCGCCGCCGGTGACGGTGTTGGGTTGGACGTTGGTGTTGATGATAAAGACCTGTCCATTGAGCGAGAATTGGTAGGGATTGATGGGCAAGGTGTGGCCGTTGCCGGTGACGCTGACATATGGGCCGCTGGAGCCGACGTCGAAGGTGTAGAAGTTGGAGCCGAAGGTGAACATCTGCGGCGCGGTCATCAGCGGATAGCTGGCAGGGCTACCGCTGGTGGAAGCGCTGTACGGAAGCATCGGACTGCCGTTGACGGTGTAGTTACCGGATACGATGTCGATGACGTAGACGTAGGCCGAGGTGGAGGTAAAGACGACGCCCGTCTGGACCGGCACGGTGATCGAATTAGCGCCCTGGGTTATGGTAACGGTGCCTTGTACCGGATCGTAGCTGTAGGTCCGCCCGGTCACGCCGAGCACGATGCCGTTGAGATTTGCCGGGTTATTGAAGACATCGACGGTGGTGACCTGTCCGCCGGCCGGCAGGCCGCCACCTGCCATTGAGAACTGACTAAGCGAGATCGGCGAAGGGGATACGGTTGCGGTAGGAGAATCGAGCGAAACATAGCTGACGGTGTAAACGCCGGCCGCTATCGGGTTGAAAGTAAATCGTGTCCGGTCGACCTGCACCTGGGTGTTGCCGGCATCGAAGGGATAACTCTTGCCACCGACGACGAGTGTGTATCGCGAAGTAATGCCGTCGGGGAGCGTGGTGCTGAGATTCACGACGTAGCTGTTGCCATTCAGCTGGAACTTGGGGGTTGAAATGGCCACCCAGATCGGGTTTTGAGGGTCGGTGGTATCGACGAAATATTGTCCGCCGCCGGCGCTGCCTGATTTGCCGGTGGAGTCCATAATGCTGTTTCCAATCGCATTGAAAGTGTAGAAGACGCTGTCGTCCCCTTTCATGGTGGCGCCGGCGGGAATAGCGCCGGCGGCTTGAGATGGAATCGCGGCTGCGCCCTGGAAGGCGCGACTAAACGGAGATCCAATGATCGCCCCCTGGCCATTGCCGCCGAACACGCCGTTGTTGATGGTCAAGGCGCCGGACATCAGTGTAACGGGAGGGTTCGTTTGTTTGTCCAGGCCGTGCGACAACGATCCGTAGAACTGCACCACCTTGTTCTTTTTGGGATCCCAGGGCTGGGTCGTAGTTGAGCCGGCGATGGGATAGGCGTTGCTGCCAGAATAAATTTGTGAAATCATGACCGGCTGCCTGGCCGCGCCCATGACGTTGAGGCTGTATCCATTGAAACCCGGCGCGCCGGATATGGGTGACGCTTGAACGTTCCCCGCGCCTCCGCCGCCGGGGGCGGGTGCAATCGAAACCGCAGGCGGCTGCGCACCTTCGCCCACCGCTTGGATGGGAATATAGGCCGGCGGCTGGCCGGGCGATGCCGGACCGAACACCGCGTAGACCAAATTGGAAAGCTTGTTGATCTGCGCGACTATATCCTGCGGATTGACGTTGTTTGGCGTCTCGCCGATTGCCGGCGTCGCGGACGGATTTGCAGGCGCGGCAAGGGTAATTTTCACCGTGAACGTATTTGTCTCAAGGACGCGATTATCGCTTGAGCAGAGCGCATAGGTATAAAGCTCGTTATAGTTCCCATCCGCATCTATGTAATATTTGGCGACCTTATTGCCCGTGCCTGTTCCGTCATCAATCAGGCACATCGCGTAGCCCTGGTCGATTAACTGAAATGAACCCTTACTCAATGTGTTATAGTGATCGCGTGAAAAGAGGAAGAAGTCATACTTCAGCGGCAATCCATTTAATGTTGCAGTAACGGCGCCCGGCGGACTGCTGCCCAGTGAGGCGACATCGCGATCGGCTTTCTTGTTGACGAAAACCGATCCGGTTACGCCATTCTGCAGGTGCACATTGACGGACACCACCGAGCTGTATGTATCCATCACCCCAATGACATCCGGGCGCACCTCGTTGGCGAAATTCAACAGCAGCGATCGTGTGCGGTTGTTGAATGTCGGATCGGCAACGGATGGCGGGACGCTTGGAATGTAATTGGGCAGACCGGAAGCGGTTAGCGCGTCATACGTCAGGCTCCAATATTGCCGGGGCAGACTGAGATCGGTGTTGTAGAAGGCAACATCATTCCCCAGGAGATTGGCCACGAAGTCGAGCCGCGGCACCTGGCTGGGGAGAATGTCGTTTACATCAAAATGATCGGGGCTGGAGAAGTTGTATCCGTTCGCGCCCAGATAACCGTTGATGAAAACAATCCCCTTATTGGTCTGGACGGGATCGGGGGTGTTGAGGGTGCCCAGGTCGTTGTTGTCATAGTCGAAAAGAACGGCAACGAGCATATTGGCGACCGACGACACGGTTGAAATGAGCTGTATGCCGGTCTGGTCCCCAGTCATTGCGTCGGAAAACGACGCCTCCTCGATGTTGTAAACCGAGCCTGAAACAGATCGGAAGCTGTTGATCGAAAGACCCTTGGTTTCCCCGAGCAAAGTCTGCACGGGACGATTGTGCGAGGAGTAGATGACATTGGGCCGGTCCATATACCAGCCGGTCGGCAACTTTTGTTGCGCACTCACGAGTTGCGGGGCGATTCCATCTTCCTGGAGATGATCTGTCCGCCAGCAGATGCCTTCCTGGATCTGACCGTTAGTCAGCGCCAGCACCTGTTGCTTGGGCTGCAGCGAGTATTTGTGCGTGAGGTCGTTGGGAGTAAACAAAACCGCGATCGGATCATAAACAAAATGCAGTTTCTGGAGCGAGAGAATTGGCTTGCCTTCGATGTCGATATTGAAATCCTGTGCATAATTCACTCCGTTCACGTTTTGGCCCTTCTGGGCGACCACTTCCGGATAGATGAATGTCCAGAATTGCTGGCTTAGAAAGTTCGCGATGTCAGCGACGAAGCCCCGGGTGGCATCAAGTTCTGGAATTGGCACAAAAATCGTTGGCGCGACGAAGGTTTTGCCCGCGATGCTCGCGAAATCGAGCGTGTCGAGGGAATCGACCATCGTGGTGGGCGTGTAGCTTTCGCCAAAGAACTGCAGGCCGCTGCGCTTGAAGCGAGCGCCTCGCGCCAGCACGAGGTTGCCTGACGAGGCCGGCACGTAGGTGTCGATCAGCAAGCCCGACGTGCAGTTCAGCCCTCCCACTTTTGCCAGATCGGCGCAATTCGACACAGCGCGGACCAGATAGACCAGATTGTTATAGGGGATTGCCTTAAATTGAGTGGTCAGTTTGTTATCGGCGCCAGCGGGCGTAAAAAAGCCATTGGTATCCGTCAGGCTGGGGTTGAGGTTAGAGACATTGGTCAGTGTTGTGCTCGCCTGGCCGACGACATAAATTTCGCTTGGGAATGCGAGTAATTTGTCGTTGCTCATGGAGACTTGGGTCGCGCCCCCACTTGCGTCGATGGCAAAGCTGGAAAAAACCGGGACGGGAGTTTGTCCGATAGACGTTTGAGAGCCGGCGCCGATGACGAAAGGCACGTTGCCTACGCTGATCGTCTGCGCCGTGTCATATTGACGACTGGTGAACGTGGTCGTCAGGTTGTACATGTGCGATGGAAGACGCTTGTCGACGTCAAAGGCATTATCAAGCCGCATGGGAACAAGATCCCCACCGCCGAAGGCCAGATAGAGATGCGTGTTCTGCGGCGTGGTAGGAATCATTAGCGCGCACGTGGCGTTCCAATTCTGGCGGCGGCAGGCGAATGTGGCCGATCGAATCACCGCAGTCACAATCCGCGGGGCGGCAACCGAGTAATAGGGGATGTTCGTGCAAACAGCGGTTTGCGAATCGCCGATCGAGGCCTGGTCATCGGTGGAAAAGAACACGAAATTTAAGTTGTCGAAGCGGTTGTCCTGGTCGTGGATCGCGCCCATGTAGCCGAGGGAGAGATCATCGGTCTTCGCCAGGACATTGGTGTAAGGCTGATTCAGATTCGGCGCGGCCAGATGCCCGTATTGGTCGTATGCAATGGAGGGCACGATGATCGACATGTTGTATGCCTTGAGCCGCTGCACGAAGACAACGCGGACGTAATAGGGGTCATAGGTTTTGTTTTGGGTCGGGTTTGGCAGGTGATCGGGAACGGCAAGATCAGTTGGAACCAGCTCAATCAAATAACATTCGCCCGACAGTGCGTTGTAGACAGAAAAACCGTAAACCAATTGCGGCTTTCGCGTCTCGCGAGCCAGGTTTCCGGTGGTCGCCGCGTCGGTCGAGGCTGAATCCAGCTGCCGCACGATGCTGACCTGTGGTCCGTTCAGCTTGACTTGCGCCAGATTGGCCGCCACCTGCTGAGCCTGCAGGCTGTCTAGCCGGCGAGCCTGGTCGAGACTGGATGCGGTGCTCCCGGCGGCGAGCACAGAGGTAAGATTCTCGACCACAACGCCGTTGATCTTGCCCGTTGCTGCGGCGCCGGACGCAGAGGCGACCGTCGTGGGCGCCTCGCGGCTGGTAAAGTCAAAGCCATAGGTATATGGATTTTGTCTACTCGACGCGCCGGGCAGAACTGTCTGATCGCTTGCGGAGACGCCCTGCCCGGCAATCGGCGCTTTGGGAAACTTTGTAGCCAGAAGATTGACGATCTCTCCCACAAGCGTAGTCATCCGGTCGCGGTCGATGTTTTGGTTGAGTGTGTCGAATGGAAAGCCCATGATCGGCCAGACGATCATCCCTTGCGTATCCAGATACATCTGCAGCGGCTCCTGCGCCTGCTGCATCCTCTTGGCGATCGCACCGGTATCGGCCTGCGCCTTGGCGATTCGTGCGTCCTGCGTCGCGCCTTCGTAGCGAATGTCGACGTATGGATTGTGGCGATTGGCGAATTGCCAATAGGCGGAATCCGGCCAAAAGCTCGGGGGATACGGCCGCTGAGTCGGATCGTCGGTCAATGTGTCCAACTCGATGATGCTCAGCATGTACCGCTTGCCGGCGATGAGAACGCTGTCGGTTTCGGGCACGAAAACAAATTTCCTGGCCAGGCCGACCTGCACCGGGCGAACGAGGCCCAGCACAAATTGCGTGGGCGCGAACGCTTTGGAAGAGAGATCATCCGGAGTTGAGTTGATGGCCACGCCGGCGACGAACACGTTGGATGCGCTGGCCGACCCGGCGGCGGCCGTATCAACGTTGATATTGGTGAACACAAATAGCGAACTGTCGATAATTTGCAGCGAGTAAGCGGGCAGCCCGCTGCTCACCGTGCCAAGCGACATGGTTCCATTAAAGGAAGCGCTCGAAACCGAGGCCGGCGCAATGGCGATGAAGACTGGCACGGCCCACACAGTCAGCTTCGCTTCGCCGCCGATAAAACTGCCGAAATAGATGTCCCCAACCTGCGGCACTGAGTTATCCGTCGGATTCGGGCTGGCAATCGACAGCCCCGTGGCGACGGCGACTTGTCCGGAATCCAGAATGTCAATCGATGACTGCGCTTTCCCGTAAATGAAGCGCACCGAATAAGACTCGCCCTGCTCGATCCCATTGCCGACCGCAGGCGCGGGCATGCTGAGCGTGAGAATCGGATAGAGTCGAACGCTGGCCTGGCCAGATTCATAAATCATCGCGCCGACATACGTGTGCTGCGCATCGGGGCTGACCAGCTTGGGCGTGGCGCTGAGCGACGCACCATCCGATCCACGTACGTTCAGAGAGGTTCCCTTCAGGCAAAAGACGTATTGCACGCCGGGTCTTAGATTCAGCCCTGCTGCGGCAATCGCCAAATCGATGGGAGGTAGCGCGTAGTTGCCATTCTGGGCATCGCACAGATTGAGAATCGTTCCCGGCGTATTGGACTGAAATTGCGCTCCCTCTCCCAGCGGCTGGGCGAAAAATGCCGTGCTGAGGGGAATGTTCGTGATGCCGGTCCCCTGCAGCGCTTCGGCCGGGATAAATGCATCCAGCTCCACCTGCACGGTGGAAGGTAACGTAGGTGTTGCAGTCGGCGTGTTGCCGCCCTGGCCCACGGGCATTTGAATCAGCCCAACGGGAATTTTGGAGATGATGCTAACCGGTTGGCGGGCCGCGATCTCGGATACGACGGGAGTGAAGGTCGTGATCGTCGTCGTGGAAATCGCGCGCGCCCGTCCAGCGAGGCTGCCTCCGCCGATTGGCCCGGCCGGTGCGACCGCACCCATGCGTTTGGGTGTAGTCATAATCGTAGCGGTAACAGGAACCGAAAGCTGATACGTGATTCCACCCGCGGGATTAGAGCTCATGTCGAACTTCAATGCCGCGCTCATAACGCTCAGCCCGGCAGCCTCGCCCGCAGCGGCATAATCGCCTGCATTGGCGATCATTTCCTGCAATGTGTCGGGAGAGAAGACGTACGTCGCGGCGGCGAATTTGGCCAGCACATTCGACAAATTACCGCCGCTCAGCGACGGCGAAGCGGGGTCATACACCAGTTGCGGATTGATCGCGTTGGCCGTCATGCCAATGGCGAATTGGGAATTGGACGCCTTGTAATCCAAAATCGGAATCCCAAGGCTCTTGTCCCAGGCATTGTCGCGATAGAAGCCGGCGATTTGCTGGTTGGAGAAGGCGGCCAGTGGTTGCATTGCGCTGCAGGTCAGGGCACTGACGCCCGTCACGACGGAGCTTTTGACAGCAATAGACGTGAAAGCGGTTGAATTCTGGAAGCGGGTAGTGATGAAGGAATTGCCGCCGGTGATGACCTTATTGCTGCCGACGAGTGTGAGGGCGGTTGATTTGTTAGAGTCAAAACCCGGCCCGTCCGCGAAGACGGCGGTTTGGCCGTAGTCAAAGGCTGGGATCTGTTGGCCCGCAGGGGGCGATTGCGTAGCGCCAAAACGGCTGACCGCAAATTGGCCGGGCGTCGCCTGATCAACAACATACGCAACCGGAAGCACAAATGTCTTGCTGCCGATCGCGTTGTTCGTGGTGATATCGTAGACCAGTGAGGTCGCCAGCGGAACGATCATCGGGGTCGGGTCGTAGATTTGCTCGTTGTTGACGCTGGCAAAATCGCCGATGGGCACAACCTGGGCCATGGCGGATCCGAGCAGGATACGGCGCATTCCGGTTGCGGGGTCATAGCCAACCAGTTTTCCTGCCAGCTGCTCCTGGAGGCTTGGAGCAAGATCGACGTTGCCCGGCACATAGCAGTGGGTCACCGAAGAAAAAATGCCGCGGGCGGAAAGATCCTTGTACATTTGCAGGATCCCCTCGTCCGTCCGCGCGTATTGCTTGGCGATATTCGTGTTCAGCGAGGCTTCCGAATCGATGTCCTGCGCGATCGAGAGGAAGAAGAACTCGCCCCGCATCAACTGGATGACGAACAATCGTGTCGAACCCAGTTGCCGATAAGGATCGACATTGGCCCCGGCGAGGTATTTGCTGAAACTTCGTTGGGTGTTGGAGGCATCGACGTAAGTTTGCCCCAGCCATGCCAGCGCGCTGTAAAACCAGGCCGGCGCCCACTCAATGGCGAAGGGCCGGAATATGTCGCCCAGTCCCAGCGCCGGATTGGTGGTGCGGTTCAAGTCTGTGGCGATAGTTGAGACCGGTCGATCGACCGGAACGACGATCTCAACGCCGGCGATTTGATTATGATTTGCCATGATTTCCCTTCAAAGACGTGACGCGTTCGGAAACCGCGAGAACGGGCCTCGCGTGAGGCACCCGGCTCGCGCCCAGTTCCCATTCCGAGAGCAATTAATCGCCAGCTAGATGATTCTTCGACGCGACCTGCGAATGCAACTAATGCGTCCAAGACTACAGAAAAAAAGAATATCTAATAAAGCGTGCCCGCCAGCGGGCGGATTTTGCCTTTCTACGAATCCAAGATGGGATACCCCTGCTTGTCGGATCCATGCTGAACCGAGAATCTCTTGGGTGTTGGTGTAGGTGTGGCCTCGGCGAACTGCGGCCTCTCGGCCGCGATGGGACCGGAAATATCTACAAGCGCCGGCATCGTTAGCTTCCGAGGCCCCCGACGCGACTTGCACGATGAACCTTTTCCGCCTGCTTGACGAGGATTTTGTCCCTTTGCCATGTGCCATTCCCTCTTTGCGACATAAATGAATTAAAGGCTGGATTATTTAGCGCGTGATTCTAATCGGTTCGCCAGAACGTATGTCAAATATATGGCAAGATTCCGACAGAACGAATGGTTTGGGATGAACCCCCGCGCAAGAAACTCAACCGTGAAGTTGCTGTCTCTGTTTGCTCCCTACTTCCGGCGAGACGTGCAACTGCGTCGATGCGGGTATCAAGGTAGTCACCGCGCACTTTGATGATTGTGCACTTTGAATGAACGATCGGTATTGCCCCGTTAATGCTGTCCGGTGAACTGATGATTACCGGCTCCATCCCCTCATCGCGGATTGCATCCTCAAGTAGGTGATCGAAATTGGTTGTGATGATTACGCGGATGTATCCGCCGTGGACCAATCGTGCGATTCCCTTGTGTGCCTTGGTGGGCAGTTTCTTTCCTTCTTCGCGCTCCTCTTCTGGGGGCTCAAAAATACTCTCTGATCGCCTGCCGCATTCCTTGATCGTAAAGCTCATCGAGCAATTCCGAATAGTCGGCATCTTTGCTGTATTTCTTCTTAAACCATTCCGCTGGCGAATCTCCCGGATCTTCGTTCTGTGCAGCCCAGGACATCCAGAATCCCGTCACGCTCAAGCGGCTGATCATGGACCTGATCGAGCCGGAACGATGGGTCTCGATGGAAGCCGACGTGAAGGGCGACATCTATGAAGGGCTGCTGGCTCGCAGCGCCGCCGAATCGCCCAAAGGCGCGGGGCAGTATTTCACGCCGCGCGAATTGATTAAGGGCATCGTCGATGTGATGCGTCCCGGCCCCGATGACACGGTTTGCGATCCAGCTTGCGGCACCGGCGGTTTCCTCATGCTGGCCCACGAATACGTCGCCAGGCATTTTGGCCATGATCTGGACCCGGACCAGAAGAAGCATCTTCGGACAGCCTTCGTGCGCGGCTGGGAACTGGTGCCCAACACCGCCCGCCTTTGCGTGATGAACCTGTATCTGCACGGCATCAACGCCGACCCATGCCCCATTAGCGGCGGTGCCGATTCGTTGCGTTCCGATCCCGGCGACCGATTCAGCATGGTGTTGACCAATCCCCCCTTCGGCAAAAAGAGCAGCATTGCCATCGTCAATGAAGAGGGGGAACTGGACAAGGAAGATGAAGCCTATGAGCGCCAGGATTTCTGGACGGCGACGAAAAACAAGCAACTGAACTTCCTGCAACACGTCAAGACGCTCCTGAAGGTCAATGGCCGCTGTGCGATCGTCGTTCCCGATAACGTGCTGTTTGAAGGCGGCGCGGGTGAAACGGTTCGCCGGCAATTGCTCAAGCAATTCGACGTTCACACGCTGCTGCGCCTGCCGACCGGCATCTTCTATGCCCAGGGTGTGAAGGCCAATGTCCTGTTCTTCGACGCCAAGGCCGCCCAGGAAGCGCCATGGACGAAAAAGCTGTGGGTCTATGATCTGCGCACGAACATGCACTTCACGCAGAAAACCAACCCACTGAAAAGATCCGATCTGGATGATTTCGTGAAGTGCTTCCACAGCGACAATCGCCACGAGCGCCGCCAGACGTGGAGCGAGAAGAACGCCGACGGCCGCTGGCGTGCATTCGATTATGAAGAATTGGCCAAGCGAGACAAAGTGAATCTCGACATCTTCTGGCTCAAGGATAAAAGCCTTGAAGATTCGGAAGATTTGCCGGACCCCGATGTGTTGGCGCAGGAAATCGCCGACGATCTACAAACGGCGGCAGAGCAATTCGCGGCAATTGCCGCGGCACTAAAAAGCTAATTGCCCCGATATCAGTGTGCGAGGTTTCTTGGAATGACTTGGAGCAAGGGATCTTCTCTTGCAACCGCGATCGGCCATCACTTCTATGAGAGTCGATAGTGGTGAGCGATTAGCCCGAGACTGTGGAGGCGACCACAACGTCATGCAAGTGCGGGTGTAAGATTGCGAAGAGTAAAAAGATCAAGCCGATGCGCTTTAAGGAGCATCGTCCGCAAACGCTCTTCAAGATTATTCACTTTCTCACGGAACGGGTGGCGTGGGCGGCATGGCGAAACACCACATCATCATCGTGACGATGCCACTAGCGATTCGATGTCCGCCATCGTCCGCCGCAATTCTTCCTGCAAAGCGAGCACCCTTGGGTCGCAACTAGTGCCGAACGCCTCCACAAGTTCGCGATAATACCACAGGCTCTCGGCCCGGCCCTTATTGAAACGATTCCACAGAGATTCTCCCAACACGCGATAGTCCTTTAAGATGGATCTCGCATTGGCGACCTTATCTGCCGCCGACACGAGGCGAACCGAGTCCGTCGCATTACGAATGTGGGCTATGTAACTGCGCTTCCGCGTATTCCAGTCGGGCTTCGGAAGAACATCTGCATCGGTGCAGCCGGCGACGATCGCTGCGACCTCCCCGCCGAAGCGAGCGTCGATGTCCGCTTGGCGGGCCTTGCCGCCGCCGTCCTCGACTGCGTCGTGCAGCAGGGCGCCGATGGCCTCGTCCTCTGTCGCCCCATACTCCAAGGCTATCGCCGCGACCATCAGCAGGTGCGAGAAGTACGGGATACTCGTGCCCTTGCGGATCTGGCCCCCGTGAACAATAACCGCGTAGGCCATTGCTTGCTCAAATTGGACCGTCAATTTCACTGCTTTCGCGGGAAGCATGAATTTCGCGGATGGTACCTCAGAGGTTGCATCGACCTCAGCGTGAGTGAAGGAACCCGTCGAGACATCCGCGACGCGCCCACCATCACCGCCGCGAGGCTGTTTCGCGCTTGCCGCGGAGTAATTTACCGCGACGCTACCGTCGAGTTGTTCAGTTACCGTTTCCAACAACTCGTTGAGATCCGCATCATTTTTGACCCGAAAGAACAAATGCGGGCCACTTTGAAGCCGGTCGGACAGCTTGTTGCTCTTTCGGGAATGGACGCCCGCTCGCCCTGCGAAGGTGGCGGATTGCAACGGCCGCGCTGGCGGCGCCGAGCACGAGACCCACACTGATATCCAACTTTTCGTTCGGCGGTTGACGTTGACAACTGGACCCCTTGTACAGTTCTCCCACGCCCACATGTACTTCGTCCACGAAGTTGGGGGCCCGAGTACCGCAATCAACTGCCGGACGGCGCGCTGCACCTTTGGCAGATCCTCGCGGCGGTCAGTATCCAGCTCCTGTTGCGAATGAGTCAGTAACATTTTCCGAGGCATCAGTCCGTTCTCCTGATCGAAACCCTTAGCTGGGCAGCTCGCCGGGCCCAAACATTTGATCTCATAAAAGCGCCCAAAAACTCCCTTGGTGCCAACCAGCGGCTGAATCCCTCTGCACCTGACTCCAAAGCAACAATGAAACACCCATCATCACGACACAGGGAGTCACGCTGATCCTGCGTTACCACCCGACCGCCGCTTTTGCCGCCACCTCCTACCCCTCAGTAGCGGCGGATAGACGAAAATCCGGACTATCGCAAGATATTGGTACGTTAACTGCGTATCTCTCATGCCGTCTTTGGCCAGTGAGAACAGCTACACCGACAGAAATTTGATGACAAGGTGAACGATGTACTGGACCGCGGGTCACAGATTCGTTAACCGGTAGTCGCACCCATTATTCCATTCTTTTCTGCGGCGTCGAGTCCTTCCCAAGCCGCGCACCAGGGGCTCGGATTTGAGCAACAGATCCTGCACAAACTATGGCAATCCAACACCACCATTGAAACGTCAATTAACTACTTGTTGTCATTCACAGGATCAGTACCCTAGCGGCGAACTCATCCAGACCTGTGGGTACTGTCGTAAAAAAATTTGACGAATTGAATTGCCGACTGTATCGTGAAGATGTTCTGAAGAGTTGCATCCGATGGGAAGGCGCATGTCAATTCTGCCGTTCGAATCTCGGGTGGGCCGCGAAGATGCATTCCGGGTTGACTATGGGGCTGATATCAAATAACACGATTGATGTTGGCACGCATGCGCTCAAGCCTGTCAAGTGGGTGATCATTTCAAACTGGCCTTAACTCCCGTAAAACGGGTCAGTGGAGGTTCGATGGGCCGGCGCCTTGCCTTACTTGTGATATTCACAATTGCGCAGTGCCTGTTCATAGGATTCGCTTTGGCAGGCACGCCGCCAGTCCAAAAGGTCCGCCTGCGGCCCGTTATCAGGGATGGGAGATTCAGGGGGGTCAAGGCGGACGACAATGACGCCAAAAAGGTTGAACTACGGCCGGGGGATAAGGTGACCTTTAGCATCACCCGCGAGCCAAATCAGGACTATATCAACGCTGAGGAATGGGACCAGACATTTAAGACAGAAGATAAAGATGACGGGTTTTTCGGAATCGGGGGATATGACATCATCACGCATAACGAGGAATCAGCCCCTTGGAGCCCTAAATGGGGAACGGATATTGTCGCAGTGGTCAGCGGCTCGGATCCGACGGATTTCACCGCCAAAATCGGTTTGACGGCAGATCGTGCGAGTTATCGCTGCAACACCAACACGGCACTTGGGCAGTTTCAGTTCTCTGCCCCGGTTAATCCGCCGACGCCATCTGTCCAGGGGCCGCCAGGGTCAACTCCAGAGTCGGACAAACCCACAGTTAAGCTCCTCCTCAGCGAAACGAGCGAGGTCGGCATTTTGACGATTACGGTGACGCGGCCCTCGTCGGGACCGCCAGCGACCGCACATCCCGGCACGACAACCAATTGAGCTGGAAAGGGAGTATCGCATGAAGCGGCTTCTTATTTTTGCGGCCACGGGGCTCATAGCCCTAGCGTCGGTTGTGCTAATCGTTCTCGGTTGCAATAGGCACCCGAAGCCACCAATTCCTCCGGAGGCTGCCAAGCTTCAGGAGCTAGCTCAAACAGTGGATTCGCAAAGGGTTGCGCTCATCCAGGCCCAGCTCGCACTAAAACAGGCAGAATCCGTCGCTCCGAATAAAAGCGATCCCGCCGTGGCCAAAGCCGACGCGGATCTTCTTAAAGAGATTTCGCAGCTACAAGCGGAAATTAAGGCGCTCGAGGACCAATTCAAGTTGGTTAATAATGCAACTATTCCACCCCCGCCGAGCGCGCCGTTACCCACTACTGACCCGACGCAGCCGGTACCCTCGACACCTAGTCCGAATCCCCCTCCGACTCCTTCGCCAAACCCGACGCAAGACGTCGCGAATAAATCCAAGAATTCCCGTGATGCCGCGGACAAGGCGATGATGCAAGCAGTCGCGGCAGCCCTCTGTGTGGCGCAACCGGAAATCTGCCCATTCGCCGCTATGCTCGGGGAAATCTTCGGCGCCTTCGGAACACCAGAAGAACGCGACAATTTCGTGAAAACAATGTCGAAAGTGGCTGAAGGACAACCGTTATCGGCCGACGACGTCAACTCGCTCACCAAAAGCTTGCAGAACCACTTCAACGATCTGCCCCCTGATGCGATTGGTCTATATCAACGCTTCGCAGCCCTTCCGGGGGGTGACCCGCTAAAAGCCGTCATCGACTCGGAGGTCCATACGTTGCTGGACTCCCAACCACCAAATGTGAAGGCGCTTGTTGGGACGATTCAGCAGGGGCTACAGGGCCAAGGCGCCAACCCCGTGGACTATCAGGCTATCGCAAACTCGGTCAGGGACTCTTTGCAAAATCGCAGTTTTCCAAGCACCGAGGCTAAGAGAGCGACGCTCGATGCCGCAGCGGGCATTGGAGCACCGAAAGAATTGCTTGCTGCCTTGGATCTCATACCGCCACCATTACCGGATCCATCGCCGCGCCAGTGAGACTCGCGTCGTCGATCGCAGACTCACGCGCTTTGTGACGAACTTATAGCATGGATGTTGCGGGTGGTGATTATGATTGACCGGCCAGATATATCCGGCGCGCATCGGGATTACCAGATTGTGAAAGGCGCCGCGTTCTGTTTCCTGTGTTCGCTCGTTGCGTTAGGCATTGCGTTGCTTGGAGGTCACGGCTGGATCACGTTTTTGATCATCATCGCCTGCTGCGGGATACTTGCCTTTATCTTCTATTGGGTCCAGGCGGTCCGGCAAAAAATTGCTGATAGCATTGGTCGACTTCGGAAGCAGTTGACGGCCGCACCGGAATTGGAAGGCACTTTACTGGACGGCCTGTGGTTACCACTGGGCCTCCGGCTCACTTGCTGGAGCACCCTACCGGTATCGGTGGTCCTTGTCATTTTCTACCCATTGCTCTGGGCTCCCCTTACACGGGCCGAGAAAAGAGCGGCTGCTTTCAATGATTTTGCCAACAGCCGTGACCAACAGGTCAACGAAGCGCCTCAATCGCCGGAAAATGCGGTCAATCGCGGCAGCGACGTCATCGATTCGGCTGGGGCTAGACATGCAGTCGGAGGCGCCCCCGCGCAAGGCGCACTTCCATTTTTGCCTGGTCTGCCATCTGGCCCTCCACCGAAGCCGTTGCCGACTCAACCTTCGACCGGTCCCTCGCCGCAGCCGCCAATCTACTTCGATGTACCTCAGGATTGGCCCGGTGGGTCGAAGCCGCCCCAGCCGCAGCCGCAGACGCAGACGCCACCCACTACAACCCAACGCATCACTCATGTGTCGAATGGAAGTTCTTGGGTACCCATCCCGCTTGCCATAATCGCGCGCTTGCTCGGTTGGGGATCTCCAGACACGCAGGAAAGGACTGTCGTATTGGTAAACAAAGTTGTGCAGGACCAGCCGCTTTCACAAACGGAATTGGACAACTTGCTTAAGTTAGTTCCGGATAACGGAGTGGACGATTACGGCCAAGGTGTTCGGCAGTTGATCCAGAACTACGGCGTCAGTGAACCGGTCAAGAAAACTTCGCTGGCCAACCTCGACGCGGCGTTGAAACAAAGGGAGCTCGCGATCGCAGACGCTGACGCGGAGAGTAAGCAGCGTGCAGGCCGGATTGTGGAATGGGCGAACGGGACTCCGCCGAAAAGTCCGGACGACGTCGTGAAGCTTCTTCGGAATGAGTTACCTAATGGCAAGTTCCCAAGTGATTCTGCGAAGCGTGATGTCCTGCTTCTGATTGAGAAACCCTTGGGATCACGTTTTTCGAGTTTCCGGGACAAGATCAATAGTGATCTTTAGGCTTGGATGGGGTCCTATTGCATGGCAAAATCAAAATCACTTTTCGATAAACAGCTGGCGATGAGCCCCTGGCAGCGACTGTTCTTCGGGGCACCGGTTTCAATTGATGCACAGCCGGTAATGCTCGGCGCAGATCAAACGGTATTTGTGACGACTGGGCCGAAGGTGATCAACGAGATTCGCGATTATGTTCTTTTTCGACGGAACGTGATGCTCGTCGGCCCCCGGGGTACTGGCAAAAGCTACATGGCGCGCATGGCTGTGCAAGCCATCGAAGCAGATCCGCGATTCGGCGTCGTTGCGACCGTAACCTTACAAGGGGATCCCAACAAACCGCCGTCGGATTATTTCGATGACGGCATTATTTTCAAAGTCGAAGAATCGCGCAACCGTAGCCGAGTCTTGCCGAGTACAGTCAAGGCGCCGTTCTTTAGTCGGGCCAAGCGGTCCGCCAACCCATTCGAATTTGATCGTGACCAGGATGGTAAGCTTGAACTCTACAAGGAGATAGCGGGCGAGCAAGTCCGGGTCGATCGGCTGATTCTGTTCTGGGATGAGGGCAATCGTTCATCGCCGGCGATGCAGAATGCGATGCTCAGTTTGCTCGCCGAAGGGATCATTCGTCGTGATGGCATCGACTATGTCTTTCCGGCCGTATCCTGCATCCTGACCCGAAATCCCGATGGGTATGATGCCCAGTCCGCGAAAATGCCCAGTCCTTTAATCGATCGGTTTGGAGTCCAGCTGTACGTATACAACCCGGATGTTGCGACCATGCGTAACATAATCTGCGGGGCTTGGCACGACGACCTCCTCCATGATCTCAAGGCAGACGTAGTCGCTGCGGTGAAACGAGTCCAAGCTTCCAATCCGACAGCACCAATCGGAAAAGTGCTGAAATTCACCAATGAGTTGGAGAAAGAGCTGTCGCAAGATCGCGCGATTCGCATGGGGAAATTGACGGCCTCTAAGCGTCCCACAACTATCCGGCATCCGCCAGAGACGTTCACTGCCGTGCTGGACCAGCTCGTAGCGATCGAAGCTGAAATGGACGGTGCCCGCAAAAGGCTGGGGTTTATTAAAGAGACTCCGGTAACTCTTCTGGCTGATTCTCAGGTAACTTGGGCAAAGAATTGTATCGCCGCGACCAAATTACTTGCTTACTATCCAAGCCGAGAGACTGTGCAGAACCAGGCAGAGATCATCGCTCTCTTAATCCTATCCACGTGGGGTGATATGCGTCCCGCATCAGAAAAGCCTGGAATGCAGTATCTCCCAACTAACATGCAGAAGGGCTTAGTGAAGATTGGTAAACTTGGAGCGTCGATCGCCCACGCGCAGCGGAGGCTGGGCGAACTGACACGCTATGGAACGAGCATCCGCGCGTTCGTCGACATGCTTGAGGTCTTATGTGGGGATGCGGTTGCAAGTGTAATCCGCACGGGATCTGTTGAAGCGCCAGCTCCGGTCATTCCGGACGTCCAATCCATTGAAGGCAAGTTGGGCCAACTCCTTAATCACCGCTGCGAGCCAGCATTTAATCCGGATCGCGAGCCCGAAAAGGCCGACCAGAAGACGGCCGCTTTGATTCATATCGCGCGCGCAATCCTTGCCGACCCGAAAAAAGCTTACGGGATATATTCAGAAATTAAATAGGGGCCGTCGAATCTTCATTTACCATGACAGTGGGGCTTACCACAGCGTTCATCATCGCGTTCATATTGGGTCTCGCCTTGGCCTTCTGGGGACTGATCGCTGGACGTAGGCGGCGTCTTATGACGGGCCTGCTAATCGCTGCTGCCGTTCTGCCAGGTTGGATGATAGGTAGTGGAGGCCGGTGGTCGCGGAAAAGGACCTTCCTTATTCTTGTTCCGCCTCACAACACCGACTCGGTCCAACGGCTCACATCGCAAATAAAAGCTCGGCAGCCCAAAGCTCGCGTCGCCTATATCAGCGTTGTGCCGACTCCGGAGCAGGTGCACCGGCAAGGAGGGCTTGTCTGGCGTGCGGCGTCCGCCGCAGCACCAAATTCTTCGTTCGTTCTTCCCGCAACTAAGGGTTGGCTCGAATCGGCCGCCTCACTCGCCCCGGCCGGATTTGTGCCACCGACGGCCGGAATATTCCCATGCCCGACAGTGGTCATCCCGTACGACGATAGTGCCTTTTGGAATTCGACTGGTGCGGGACAGTCCATCAGTATTTTAAAGGCCGCAGCCACGTTCCGCGCGAATGGTGCTAATCTCATTCTTGTTGATGTCACCCGCGACAGTCCAGGCGCCGGTCACTTTGACGTTACGCTGGATGGGTCGGATGTGGCGGGCTCCGCGCCGAGCGGAAGCCAATCTCTTAAGTGGCTTTCTACTCGCGCAACGGTGGAACTTACAGGCTGTCCTTATTTTGCGAGCGATCGCAAATACACGTTGCAAGCCTGGATTGACAGGCGTGCCGGTACGGGAAAAACCGCTCTGGCTGAGTTGCTGGACCGCGGTGCCAGCGGGCAGGCAAGTAACCCTCAGATTCGCGGCGAGGAGTCCAGCGCACCTGTCGGCAGTTCGTTAGAAAGTCTCATGGTTGTCGGCAAACATCCCGAAGATAGCCGACGGACCACATTGCAACTTTCATCGCTTTCGGGACCCACTGGAAGCGACGTACTTCTGAAGCCCGGCTTCCACCGCTTGGATGTCCAGCTATCGTTCAGCGCGGTGCCCTCCACGTCCAGCGCGCCGGGCGTCAACTCCGCGTTTCCGATGACGTATCGCGCTTCGCGGTACTTCGAGGTAACTGACCGCAAGTTAGTCGTCGTCGAACGACAGGTTCCGGGCGGTTTCACACGCGAGTCGTGGGTGCATCGACCCACCGCCGACTCGTCACGCCGACCCTCAGCCTCGGAAATGCTGACCGCGTTGATCCAGGGGAATGATCCTACAACCAATCGACTGCCGCTTGGCAACGCAGGCCGCGTTTTGTTCTCGCGCGTCGTCGCGTTCCGGGAGGCTGACTTGTTGCAGCCGCTCGCTGCTGGCGCAACGGATCGCCGCGAGGATTTCAAGTTGGCCATCAGCGATGCTGCGATGGTTTTTCTATTGGAACCAACTTGGGCCGGAGTGGCCGGCTTAGACACGACATTGCAGGAATATGTCGCTAATGGAGGTGTGGTTGTCACGGCGGTTCCTCCGACACCCCCCGACTCGGTGACCGCTGCTGCCATTCCTTTCTGGCTACCCGCTGTGGCCGACACAGTCCGGACGGGAACGGCTGTGCCAGCGGGAGCGCGCCACCCCGTCGATGTGGTTACGGAACCGCGCGTGTATTTCCTTCCCGACGGTAGTCGGCCTGCCAGCAAGTTTTTTTCGGCCACGGGCGAAGTGGCTTGCGCCGGCGCGATCGCGCAGGCTAATGTAATCAATTCCGTTTATGCAAGTCTCAAAGTGACTACCCGAGGCGGCGCGCCGATTGTCAATCCGATTGCTCTGCCAGCGTCGCCCACCGACGACATGACCGTTTCAGCCAGCGCCACTACAGTTGGGGTGTTCAAGGTCGGAGGCGGGTTTGGCCTGGTCGTACCGCCGCTGCTGTCGCGGACGGACACGAGTCTGGAGGGGATATCCTCGCAATACGCTTCGATGGGCACCTCAGCAGATTTGCTCCCATCGTTCCCCGCCACACGATTGTGGAGTCTCACGGCAAAATCCCGCGCCAAACTGTACCCGACGGCACTTAAGACGTTGGCCGCGGGAACATCACCGATAGCAGGTGTTGACTCATCAGAACTCGACGCACCATATGAGCTGCAGAATCACTATCCGCGCACGACAATCGTTATCTTTGCGTTGCAGGTGGATCAGCCCCAAAGCCCCCCTGCTTGGAATAATGCCGGAGGCCAGACCTGGTTCACAGCAGGAGCTCGGTATGGGACGAACGACGTGCAGGAAACGATCGATCCCACGTTAATCTCCGCGGCCGATACCTCTTTGTTAGTGGTTCCCATTAAGCTCAATCCCAAGTTGACGGCGACTTATAATAAGCATTCGGCGCAGCAGTGGGTGCAATTTGAGAACGCGGTAGCGGCTTGGGGGGCGCAGGTTCTCAAGGATGAAAGAGGAGCCGAGGTGTGCCTCGACCTGAGCGGTGACGACACGCTCGCCACAAAAACGTCCGTCGAGTCTGTTGTCAAGGCGCTTTCGAAATCCTTAGTCAGTCGCGCGGAATCTAGCGCGGGCCATCTCGATACTTACGACTCAGGCCGGGCTATCGACTTGCGAGTGGGTCAACGATTGCCCCCACGCATGTGGCGTCGCCTTATGGATGTTAGTGCTGCCAACCATCCCGATCCAGCTGCTGTTCTGACCGCGCCAAACCAGCCAAGCCGTTGGCCGGCAATCGTCTGGACACCGGTTCGAGATGGAACGGCACACGTACTGGCTTATTCGCCGGTTGCATATGATATGTGGTGGCCAGACCACGGGCCTCAGTTCGGCCCGATCACCGAACCGACGCCACCCGAGCCCGATGGATGGGGAATGCAGAGACTGTTCGACCCGATCGCGTTGTTGGCGCGAGCGCGCGCTAACGGACCGACCATCGAAGCAATTCGGCCGGCGTCGGACGAGTCGTCTGTTGCGATCGATTGCTTCATGCCGGCAGGGACACCGATGTTCGATGTCCCACGCCTATTCGATACAAACGACCCGTCGAATCCCAAGCCATCAGGCGTCGTGGTTGTGTCAGACGTAGACGTTCTTCAGCGCCGTATCACGTTTGTAATCACGGGTGCGGGGCCCCTGAATCCGTTGGAAGGTAGTTTCGATCTGCGCTGGGGGTCGGCCGACGTTTCCACCTTTCATCGAGCGCTCTTTCTCCGAGTCCTAGCGCCAAGTGGTGTTCAAGCAAATGCTTACGACGCTTTACGCCGGACTGCCGAGCTTAGCGGAGGGTCCGCCATCGCAGAGAACGATTTCTCCAGTGCGCTTAGCACGGACTTCTCTGTTCGTCGCGTTGCGGCGTTTCTACTTCTGGCGCTTGTTGCTGGGTTGCTCAGCCCTTGGATGCGTCGTTATCGCCCTTTCTGGCAGAGGCGACGCATGTACGTCGAACGGACCGTGGATACAGCTGACGATGATGTCAGCCTTGAAGCGGCGTTTGAGACCAGTGGTATGAGCCTCGGGAAACCGGCAGCCCAACGGCCCGCCGGTCGCGTGCTTCAGATCCGCCCGATGCGGCCTGGTGACGCCGCCGTGGCGGCCAGGCGGTCTGATTGGGGTTACTTTGTCGACGAAATCGCCCGCGCCTTTGGAAGCCCCCCAATGCCTCGCGTAATCGAGACCCCACATCTGGAGGCGCTGTCTATTATTACACTTCTGGATACGCACCCAGGTGCCTTCGCACGAGACAACGGCTCTTACCATGACCGAGAACGGGCGATGGCACGAATCGCCATTTTGAACGCACAGTATGCTCTCCACCAAGGTGGCGTTCACAGAGTGATGTCAGCCCAGACAGCGGACCTGACCGATCCGCTAGACCCCACTCCTGTCGATGACACTCGCTCCCGTGTCGCGCTACTGAAAACGGAAGCGAGCCGGTCCAGTGGTGACAGGCGCGTACCCGACATCACCTCAAGCGAAGCGGTCGTCTTTATCACCAACGCGGGCACAGACGTGGATGAATTTATCCCGGTGCTTGCCAAGAGCTGCATCGAGTCACGGTGCAAGCTCGCTATCGTGTTTCTCACACACCCGACCCAGCTAGAAGAGATTGGATTGATGTGGTTTCCCGGCAGTCCGGAGACGACCGCCGGATTGTCTGATCGGAGCGACCTGACATCTAAGGATATTGAACGTTATCTCGCACTGCGCGCCGAAACACTGGCTGCCGCCGCGGCTGTCGCCGACACTCGAACTTGTAAAATACGAACCGACCAGCCCGTTTCAGAGATAGTTACTATTTTGGGCGAACAGGTTTGGAGTAATCCTTGAAGGAATCGCGCATGCTTGGATTTCTCAATAACTTTTGGTCGCCCGGGTTTGGAACGGCCGAGTTCACGCTGGCTGTGTTCGCCATCGGCTTAATTCTTGCATTTGCTATCGGAAGCGTTTCGTGGTGGACAGCGAGTGGAACGGCCAGCGACGGCGAACGTGCCTTCTTTGGTCCTGCCAAGTTTCTTCCAACAAGCGGGAAAAAGGTTGGCGTTTGGGTTTTGACGGTGGTTGGACTGGGCGTGCCGTTCGTTCTTTGGCTAGGTACGTTGCTCCAAGTGTTTCCATACTCGGAGCAATCAGATCTGTTGTTAATCAGTCGGGAAGTATCTTCAATCGCATTCGATGACCCAGCGTTCAAGCAGTGGACCGCCTTCGTGATAAAGCCCCCCCACCGACGCATGATCGATGTTGGAAAGATCGTGGACAATGTCTTGGGGCGGATCGCGGGCGCCGCCAGGCCGCCGCTTGAACCAACTAACCAGAGCCTCAACGTATTAGCCGAAAAGATCGTTCGAGAGGAAGTCGCAAAAACGGATTTCCATAGCCTTGCAATCGCTGATCCCTCATTGCTTAGGCCTCGTCCGTTCGTTGCCGACGCGATCGCGCCTCCTTGGCTCGTCGAATCCGTCGAAATCGCGGTGTTGCGCTTATCCGTTGAGCGCATTAATACTGGCAGAATCGCTGTGCTTGCCGCGGGGCGCAGAGACCAAAACGCTCAACCCACTTGGTCCGATGTCGAACCATACCTGAGGGCAGTTGACCGTGTCCAAGCGCCGCCCGAGCAAATCCAAATCTTTGAATCAGATATCGATAACCTTGCGCCTCGTCTAATCACGGCTTCTTCCGCAACCACCGCGAGCGGCGAAGCGACGTTGCTGCTATCCTATGCAGTTCCGGCCGCCACCTCCAAGGTCAGCAACGATCGGCTGGTCATCCGGGCCGGACCGATGCCGACTGACACAGTGATTTCGGATCGCACAATTACACGGCAGCATGGCGTAGCAGTGCAACGTTTGCCGATTCAGCTTGGTCGAGGCCCAAAAATTCCCGATGAAATCCGTTCAGAACATCCTAGTTCCGGCCACTTTTCTGTGGTTCCTATGCGATCCATGCTGACTGGTTGGACTCATTTACTGCGAATAACGGGTCCCGATCAGTGGAACGACACCTATCGGGCACTTGATGGTAATTCACCTGATGGGGCGGGACCGGCGGCGGCATGGTGGTTTCGCTTCGCTCACGAGCGATTGCTTGGTAAGGACGGTCCACTCGAAGGCGTCAAGCTTGCTTGGCGGGGTACCCCGAATGCCGGGGACATAATTATTGACGGTGGCTCAATTAATAACGGCATCTTAATCTACATTTACAACCCGAACCATCCGTTCCCGTTGAACGACATTCGATCCGAGGGCGCTCCGTCCGAAAAGGCCGACGTGATCGCATGGTCTCGGGCCGTCGCGCAGGATTCCTTGTTTGATCTTCCAGCATTGGAACTGCCCGGAACCCCTGGGTCCGGATTGGCGACACCGCAGCCGATCGCACAGGTTTACCTGGCTGCCTTGCGGCCGCAACGCCTGAATGATGGATTGCCGCAAAAGCAGCCGGGCATGGACGGTCCGCTCGTTGCGCGCTGGCCAGATAGGCGAGGGGTGAGCGGACAGTCGGCATCTGCCGGGCGAAGCTTTGTCTGGATCGGTATCGACCCGCAAAAAGTGGCTTTACTTTACGCCGGTCCGCCAGGAGCTGATGTTGCAACGCTGTCTCCAGGACCTATGAAGGCAGCTGCATTTTGGTCTGGCGTGCTCCTCTCGTCGCAACTGTGTCTATCTGACCCGACGCTCGTCCCAACGACCAGTGAACCTGATCCCGGAGAGCGGCCCGTATTGCTTTTGAATGACGCAGACATCCAAGATGCGTCGGGACAAAGTTATGCTGCTGGGTCAACCTGGCTCGTAATCGGGCTAATAGTGGCATCCGTCTGGGGTTTAATCCAAGCGAGCCTCAGTTTTGCGGGTGCAGGAAACAAACCATAAACGATCAGCGTTCCATCCCGCGAATCTCTTGACGGCAAACTGGCGTTCGCACCGCGAAACATGCATCTACGCCTGATCACTATTCATCGCTACGTCGAGATGTAAGCGATCTTCGGCTGTCATTCTCGAACGACAAGCATCGTCCTCAACCATTATCATTCGAAAGAATCTTAAGTTGCTGGCGTAAGCCTTGTAACGAGTGGTATTATGCATATGACAGCCCCGATGGAAGTGGTCAACGCGTGTTCCGGCGTGAGCTGCAGAGGAGACCTAGCAATGCAACGAGCATCTAAAGATGGACTATTGGCAATCCTGTTAATTTTTGCAATGTGTTGTTTGGTGTTTGCCTCCGAGCACAAAAACGTTGCCGATGTTCTCCACGATCTCGATGCGAGCGCGGGGCAGCCATGTACAGTATACGTGACTGCTGCCCTAAATCGCGCGGGATTTGATGTTGCATCACACGTACCTGGTCAGGGGTACTCCATTGCCGACGCGATTAATATGAATGGAAACGTCATCAAACCGAATGAGAACTTGGATGGTCTCGTCAATCGGGGCGACGGTCGAACTAAAGGCGTTGTCGCCGCACTCGTCGCGAGTGGCCAGGGGGTCGAAATTACTTCGGTGAAGCCGCAAGTCTTGAAACGTGGGGACATCGTCCAATATTGGTATTACACCGAAGCGTCCGGGAAAAAAGTTCTGGAAGGACATACTGCAATTGTGTTAGGTCCTGGCTCAGGCGGACGGGTCAGACTCCAAGGTTCTCAAAAAGGCAAAGTTGGCGAGATTCAGTCGGGATTCACGAAAGCGATAAAAGTGTATGCTGTGAGACCTCAATCCGGTCCCTAGCGCGGTGGGCTTCAACTTAAGCCATAAGATAAAAGTATTGGACGACTTCGGCCCGAACCTATCCAATAAGCCGGTCATCGGTAAATGAAACCGATTGAGCGCCAACCATAGGCATTCCGTCTGCTTTGAGCCATTTGTTAGCGCCCGATAAGCGATGGCATGCCCCCAATTGACCCAAATTCGCAACCACCTCGCTCTTTCACGAATGAAAGCGAAATTCTTCCCGCTCTGCTTCGTGCTGCTGGTTCCTTCGACCCTCTTTGCCTGGCGTGGCGATGGTCACCAGATCGTGAGTCTGATCGCTGAAGAACATTTGTCCCCGGCAGCCAAAGCGGGCATACATGATCTGCTTGGCGCGGACGTGAACATTTCCGATGCCGAGATTGCAAGCTGGGCCGACAACATCCGCCGCGAGCGACGTAACACAGCATCGTGGCACTTCGTAGAAATCCCGGCGGATGCAGCTGGATTTGACGAGCAGCGGGACGGAAAGCACGGCAACAACGTCATCGACAAGATCAACCAGTTCGAGCGCGTGCTGTCGGATCACAACGCATCGAAAGAAAAGCGTGGAGAGGCCCTGAAGTTCCTGGTTCACTTCGTGGGCGATCTGCACCAGCCATTGCACTGTGCCGACCGCAATGACAAAGGCGGCAACAGCAGGCTGGTGTTCTTCCTGGATCAGCCGCGCGCCCTGAACCTGCACAGCGTCTGGGATACGACCATCTTGCTCCACCGCAAGGGACGATTGCGGGTGTTGCAATATGCCACGGCGCTGAACCGCAAGATCAGCAAGGAACAGGCGAAGCAATGGAAACAGGGATCGGTGGTGGATTGGGCCAATGAATCACACGCGGTCGCGGTCAACGTGGCTTACAAGGGTGTGCCTGCCGATGGGCGCCCGCCCAACCTCGACCAAGCTTATGTTGACCGGGCCAGTGATGCGATCGACCAACAGCTAGAACGGGGCGGCATCCGGCTAGCGATGTTGCTCAATAAATGTTTTGCTCGATAGCCTGTGGATCAGGCTACCTCCCCGCCATCGGATGCGGCGCATAGTCGATTGGCTTCGGATAGCCTGCCAATGCCGGCGGCTCGGCTGGCGGTGCCGGTTGTCTTGCCGCTGGCGTGAAGGAATTGATTGCGGCGTGCAAAGCATGGCGCGCCGCCAGGATCGTCTGAAACATCGCATCATCCGTGAACCAGCCAATCGCCTGCATCCGCTTGATTATCGCATCCAGGCCATCCGCGTGCCGCATTAGATTTGCCTTCAATCGCCGGCGCTGCTTATCGTTCCAGCCAATCCCATTGCCCGTGGTCGATGGTCCCTATTCCGCTCAGCAGGAGCTTAACAATGGTTCTGATATGCAACCGAGTGATGTGCTGCGGCTATGGGATCGGTTGCGGTAGGTCAATGAGTCGCAAGGGGATGGGTTGAGATAACCTATCGATCGCGGGAAAAAAGGTCAGCGGCCGAAGTTGGGGATTGCTTCGCTGAGGGTCTTTGAGGGAAAGACGCCGCCGACTTAATGGCGAAAATTTTAAGAATTTGCTGCCAAAACACAATGGGATTCTTTGAAGCGATACAACTAGGTGGGGAGTTGATACAGCGACGAGTTGACCACCTTGAGGATTTCGTCGTTGGTGGCCTGCGCCTTGAGGAGAATCGCGCTCACCTTTGCATTGCGCACGCGATCCAGTGGCGGGCCATCGGCCGAGGCTGTCAGCACGACCACCGGGAGTGCCTGCAGGCGCAGGTAAGAGCGAATAACCTCCAGAAACGACGGCCCATCCATTTCGGGCATGAGCAAGTCGAGGATAACCAGGTCCGTTTCCTCGGAAAGCACCGCCATCAGAGCGTTTTTCCCATCCGACACGACACGAACCGAATGGCCGTTTTTTTCCAGGAACCGGGCGAGCGCTTCCGCGGCGTCCACCGCATCATCGACAATGAGGATGTTGGCCATGGGGCAAACAAGTTAGATGTCCATTAAAAGATTGCAAGGCCGGGACGGGGAAACCGAAGAAGAAAGCCGTGCGATGAAGCACGGCCCCCCTCCGGCAGATTCTCATCGCGGAAGACACATCTTAGCCCCGTTGACATCGGCAGAAAATGGGGCACCATGAATATCGGCGAAGTATTTTGAGGGACTGAGATCGAATTCAACTGAGGGCAGATAGCACAGCGCGCCCCCCGAATCTCGCGCTGTCGACGAAAAAAGCCGCGCCTTGGCGCGGCTCTCATCTCGGAGACTCCACTCCTGCACAAAACGCGTCCTTGCCAAATAACATCGGCAAGAATGGGCCGCTGCAAATAGTGGAAATGTTCTACCGTGCGCCGGTGAGGTCGCTCCTGCGTTATTCGGAGAGGAACGCCAGGCGCGGCATAGTATTTTTTTGAAGACAACTCCATTTCTGGCGGCACTTCCGGAGTCGCTGGTTTCGGGCTGATCAGCTGGTGTGGAAGCTCGCATCGGCGCTTGCACTGACTGCGGAGCGGCTGGGTGTGGCGAGAATCTGTTGGATGGATTCGATGAGTGCTTTGGCGCTGAAGGGCTTAGCCACGATCCTTCGGACATTCTGCGGAACGGTCTCTTGGACCGCAAGCGCGGTGAGCAGGATGACGGGAACATCAGCAGTTATTGCACTCCCTGCAAGCCGTCTGCAGATCTCCATGGCATTAATTGCACGCATTCGCTCATCCAGCACAATAAGCGATGGCACCCGCAGTTTCGGCAGTTGCAACACGGCTTGACTGTCCAGGGCATTGAGCACCTGAAACCCAACGCGGCGCAACTTTGGCCCCAGTACTGCGGAGATGACCGGATCGTTAGCTGCAATGAGAATTCTCGGCGCGGGTAAACTCATGAACTGCTTCATCGGAGAAATCGCCGCATTCCTCCATCCTTCATTGAACATGAAGTATGTGGTGTTCGTTACATAACGTCGAAGGGTGTGAATGGATTCCCGGATAATTGCGGTGAGCGGGGCTGGTGAGCAAGAAAATGAAAATTGCAAGGCTTCCCATAAAAATTTTCCAGATAGTTCACTTTGAAAACAAAATCATTTTCGTAAGCGCTTATCCTGGTGCAAGTGCCTTGTGTTCGAAGGTCTTAGGAGCTCGCGGGCCAACCGCCGGAATGCCATCCCCGCCGGCGGGGGGAAGCGGGCTGAGCCGATGCGCACAGAACCCGCTCTTAGAAATTGACTGAACGCCTGCGACATTGGGGCCGATGGTATTTACGGCACTGTGGAATTATTTCCAACGGCCTGCTGGGCGGGGCCGAGGGAGGCGTGTTGCATGTCCAACAGAATTCTCGTCGCCGATCCATCGGCGTTTTGTCGCGAGATTCTGACCACCGCTCTTGAAGGGCGAGGCTTTTGCGTCTCGGCTTGCACGCCGCAGGAACTTCGCAATGCGGTAGCCAACGTCAATCCAAAGCTGTTGTTGTTCGAGCCCGGCGCCACCGATGGCCAGGGATTCTCAATCCTGGAAACGGTGCGGAAAGACGCCCGGTGGAACGCACTTCCGGTTGTGATCCTGACCGACGCTGCGGATAAAGCAACCGTTATTAAGGCGGCGACGCTGGGTGTTCGCGATTTTATCCTCAAGCAGCGATTTACCACCGCCGAGCTATTGACGCGCATTCGTAAATACGTCGCCCCCACAAATCCGGCTGGCAAATTATCGCCGTGCGAAGATCAAATCGCCACTGCGCCGAAGGCCGCCAAACCCATCTACAATCTAACATCCACGGCGCAGCAGGATGCAGAGGCGGTCCAGGAAGCGGCTCAGAAGGCAGGCATTACCACTCTAGGCAAGACGCAGATGCTTCAGCGCCTCCAAAAGGTGCAGATCAAGACGTTGCCGGGCTCCGTCGCCGAGCTAATTACGATGGCCGGCTCCAAGCGCGGCTCACTTGCCGATGTGGCGCAAATTCTCAAGCGGGATCCGGTGCTCCTGACACGCGTGCTCCGCGTCTCCAATTCAGCGGCCTTCAGCTCCGAACGCTCGCGCATCATGAACATCGAAGATGCCGTCAAGAATATCGGCCTTCGCGGCGTGCAGAACCTCGTGATGGGCGTTGGCGTCTTCGAGGCCTTCGAGAGCGATAATCCCGCGCAAGCGCAGAGCATCGTCCGCTGCTGGCAGCATTGCCTGGGTGTGGCCATTCTCATGGAGAAGATGGTCCCCGAGAGCGATGAAGCGCCGGCAGGAGCGCCTTATATCATCGGGCTGTGTCACGACCTGACCGACATCATCCTTCGCCAGCATTTTGCGGAGGAATACGACCATGTGCTGACCCTGGCGCAGGAAACCGGCGTGCCGCAGCGGCAGGTCGAGGGGGTTATCTATGGCGTTCCATACAACGAGCTGGTCACGCTTTTGCTGAGCCGCGCCGGCCTGCCGCCGCTGATTACCGCCCCCATTCAGGAATTCTTCGAGCGCGCGGTTTATAAACAGGCGGTGGGAACCGGCAGCGTCATGGGAAGGGCGCTGCGCATCGCCAACGTGTACGCCCACGGCTTGATGCTCGCGCCCGGCGCCGATGAGCCGGTGGTTCCGCTGGGACGCACGGAGTGTCGGACGACCTTCGGCGACACATTGCCGGTCATCGACGATCTGGAAGTGCGTTCGCAGGCGATTGCTACCGTCGCCGGATTGCTGGGAGCCTCCACCTCGTCTGCCGGGAAAATGTTGCAGCCGTTTGTGCCGGCCGGCGTGCATCGAATGTGCTATATCCGCAATGAGGACTGCACCGACTTGGACCCGCTTCACAGCCTGCTTCGCCTGACGTGCAAGCATGTGGATCTTCGTAGTGCTTTGCCCAGCAAGCCGGTGGAGCTGGAGCAGGTCGATGGATTGGTCATCGCAGCGCGGCGAGGCGGTGATCCAAGCGATATCCAGCAGGAGCTGGAGCGGATCGAACGGCTGCTTGAGCTTGTGGGGTTGCCCGCACTTTATCTGGGTGGCCTAGGCGCCGAAAAACTGGCGCGAGTTCCGCGTGGCATCACCGTGGAGCGATTGCCGACGACGATCCAGCATGTCGGCGCGTTCCTCGAAACCTGCAAGGGGCTGAAGATGGCGGCCTAGACACGGCGGTTCATTCAACCGCCAAACATCATCATGAGTCACACCTGCTTCCAGAATTAATCGCAATTTAATCGGATGGTCATGGCCGGCTCCTGCTTCGTCGCCATCGCTGTCGGTCGGGGTACGCAGCGACCAACGTCGCCAAGCGGCCAAATCGGGAGCGTCCCGACCGATCTGATTCAGACAGCATACTACTGCTGCTTCAGGGCCTGACTCGAGGACGGGGCAACGGAATATTCTACGAAACGCTTACAAATGGCCCCAGAGCTAGAAAATCCCATCATCGGGTCGGCGGTCGGCTCCGTGACGACCAGCGCCACGGAGCCGACAAGCTTATCGATACGAGCCGTCTCCATATGTCTTTAATGGCACATTCGTACCTGTTCTGTATGGCACATTGTGCTTGGCCATCTTTGAGACGCGCGCCATTTAATCTCCCGTTTGACGAGCCGCCTGAACTCAAAGCCTGAGGTGCTGGCGAGACTGTCTGCCGCAGTCTTGGCTGCCTCATCAGCGCGTTCTATGAGCTAGGGTTGCAGCCTGTGTTTGCCTGATCCTATTCCGATTATCATCTCGCATGATGCGCCGCCCCGCTCGCACACGCCGACTGTCGATCGCCGCGATTTGGTCATTGCTCGCATTTATGGGGATGGCGGGCGCGGGCGTGAGAAGCTTCTGGATTGCAGACGAACTAACCGATGTGAGAAGTCTGATCGGATTTGCCGGAGGCTTGGTTTACTTTTCGCGTCTAAGCCCTCCGAATGGTTTCGGCGTTCGCGGGTATACCTCGATGAATATCGATCCGCACGGTCGAGCGATCTTCTCGGGATTTAGCACAAGAACAGTGCGCTACGCCCCTAAATTCGAGATGGATAGTGTAATCGTGCCGATCTGGCCATTGCTTCTTCTGCTGCTCATCGCGCCCGTGTGGTGGCTCATCGCACGTTCAGCAAATGCGCCAGCCTTCCCAGTCATAACGGAGCGGAAGTCGGAATGACAAAGCACATTATCAAGCAAATCGAATCGCTCGGCTACGTCGTTAAGCTGTTTCGTATCAATGGCACGGTGAAAATGCAGGCCGTCTCACTGCGCGGCGAAACAGAGCCACAGATTGCCCGGTGCAATGGTCGCGATGGGCCAGACGATGAATACCGGGCGGCTTGCCTGCTGGCGGATGCCGTGGGGATCGACTTGGAATGAAAAGGGATCGGATTATCTTGTGGGCATTTATCGCTGGGATGGCGTTGCTGATCGCCGCGCAGGTGGTCGGACAAACGATGCTCAACCATTGGGATGCGAAGAGCTATAGGCCTTCGCGGCCGGACCCCGCCGCCGTCCGCCAGTTGTCCGACTACTAAATTCCGCCGGTCAAAAAGCTTCACTTTCTCTGTCTCGCCAATTATTATTATCCCCGGCACGGGTTACGCACTTCGCCTTCGGCTCTGGCTGTGAAATGACCACCGCGAAACAGAAACGCATCCTGCTGGTGGATGACCACCGCGATACGGTCGAACTCACCGAGCTTCTGCTGGTCAAACGCGGCTATTCGGTCTCGCTCGCCTATTCAGTCCAAGAAGCCAAAACGGCTGCTTCCATCACTCAATTCGACGTGCTGATAACCGATGGCGGTTTGCCCGATGGCGATGGCGTCGAATTGATGCGCGAACTCAAATCCAAGTACGGAATGGCAGGAATTCTCGTTAGCGGGACGGTTGATGATGGAATCGCTGTCGAGCGGGAAGGGTTCAAATTCCTGCCGAAGCCCCTCAGTCTTCAAAAGCTGCTGGACATATTAGAATTGCTATAGCACCGCCAACTGGCCCCACAGGCATCTTATGACGGATCGCGATCTCACGGATTTATATGGCCACACCATGCGGCGTAAGCAACACTTCATATTGACCGTATTGGATTCAAGAATAACCCTGATCGTGGCCATCATTTTCATGATCCTCAGCATCGGCTCTTTTCTTTTTGTATGGCTGCACTGAAGACTTCTTGTGCAGGATGATCGCAGGCCGCGCAATCTTTTCAGTTCACCGGCTCAGACCTAAATGCAATCCGAAGAACGGCGATTCTGGCCATGAACTATCGAATAGCCTTGGATCAACTGGCGGCGATGCTGGAGCATTGGCTCGCACCGGTTTGCGTCTTGGCTTTGGTGCCGTCTGCTTTCTTTTGCGAGGCGCTTTAGCCACGCTCAGAATGTATGGATACTTGCGGTAGTGCGGAATAGGGCCGCACCTAATCGCGCATGAAAAAGCCGCCCATAGGCGGTATGAATGCAAAGCGGGGGCTGGGCGAGTTTTCCTGAGACGCCAAAGCACGTCGACATGTCCTGACCACCCAGCAGATGTCCTGTGCCCCAAAAATGTCGCCACTCGATGATATAGAATCGCGGCCTGGAAAGGGCCGTGATGAAGAAGCGATTTACGGAAGAACAGATCATAGCGATTTTGCGTGAGGGCCAGGTCGGTCAGAAGAGCATCGAGCAGTTGTGCCGCGAGCACGGCGTGAGCCAGCCGACCTACTACGCGTGGAAGCGCAAGTACGCATCGATGGCCGAGCCGGACGTGAAGCGACTGCGGGAGCTGGAGAAGGAGAACGCTCGTCTCAATCGCCTGCTGGCAGAGCGCGAGCTGGCGATCGACGTGATGAAGGAGTTTCTGGAAAAAAAGTTAGTGACGTGCCGGGGCGCCGGGCGTTCGTGAAGTTCGCCGTGGCGCGCAAGGTATCGGCCCGCGTAGCTTGCGGGCTGGTGAAGGTGAGCCGCCGCCGACTTGGCTACGTGAGTCGTAAAAACGATGAGCCGCTGGTGAGCCGGTTGAAAGAGCCGGCAGCATCACATCCGCGCTACGGCAGCCGGATGTTATGCGCGATGCTGCGACGCAAGGGCCAGAAGGTGAATCTTAAGCGGGTTCGCCGACTGTGCCGCAAGCATGGCCTGGTGCTGCGACCGAGGCGTCGGCGTAAGCGTCGCGGGATCGGGATCGGGCTGCATGCCCATGCGCAGGACGCATGCGGTTGTGGTTGTGGCCGACAACGAGATTGTTGTGATCGGCGGCACGACAGGAAGCGATATCCCGCTCGACAGCGTCTTGGTGTATGACCCTAACACCAACCAATGGTCCACGGAGACGAGCCTCCCCAATGCGCGTCTCGCGGCGGTCGGGGGCGTGATCGGAAAACAAATCATCGTCGCGACAGGATTTGGGAATGGCGCTTTGCAGGCTCAGACGTGGGAAGCGTTGACGACCTGAGGGAGGGTCAATGCTTCTCTCCCGTTCTTTTTTCATCGTCTATTCCCGTCGCACGGCGAGTGACCCCGAAAACTCGTTTGCAACCTTCCCCCGCTTCGTTAATGTGTAGATTGATGCGGGCAAGTTGGTTGCGAGTTCTCATCTTGCTGTTTGAGGCGCTTTGGCTGAACGTCATTGTGCCCGGGCATCAGCGCGGCATGGTGCCGCTGCCGGGGGAATCGTGCGAGGCGACGGGGATGGCCGGCGTTTCGTTGGCTCGGGCCTGTTGCGAGCATCGCAGCAATGGACATTCGACTCCAAGTCAGCATGGCGATCCGGCGCAGCATTGTGCGATCTGCAATTTTGCGGCCCGTCTGACGATTCCGCCGCCGACTGATTTTGCTCCTCGCCCGATTGCGCTGGTGGAACGCCTTAGGCCAGTCGCTCCGGTTGTCGCGGTTTCGCTTGCATTTCCTGCCACATACGATGGGCGTGCCCCGCCGATGAATGCCGCTTGATGGGATGTTGATTCCCATCCATTTCGTAAGCGCGCGACCGGATCGGTCGCGCGCTTGAAGAAAATCAAGGAAAATTTTCCGCGATTTTTAGTCGTGCGGCGCCGGAACTGAGTTCCAGTTAGCGCCCTCGCAGCTTCGCATCGCGGCATGCAATCCAATCAAAGAGGATGCGAGCATTCACATGAAAATCAAACGTCTTGCCCTGCGCTGCGCGGCGGCAGGGGCACTTCTTTTGGGCGCCAGCCGGGCGCTGGCGCATGGTTATGTTGGCGATCGGTTTTTTCCGCCGACGATTTCCACCGATGACCCGTTTGCGGTGGATGAACTGGCGCTGCCGACGGTTTCGGTCGTGAAAAATTCCGGCGATGGGCCGAGCAACTGGGAATGGGATTCGGGCTTCGAATTCGACAAGGAAATTCTTCCGCACTTTGCGATCGGCATTTCCGACACCTACATCTACCAGCACTTTCGACATCTGCCGACGGCGCAGGGCTGGGATAATCTCACGCTGACGGCCAAATTCGAGCTCTGGCAGAATGACGAACACGAGGCAATCGTCGCTGTCGGCTTGGAAAGTGACATCGGCGGCACCGGAAGCCGTGGCGTCGGGCGAGCGTCGTTCAGCACACTGACGCCAAAGCTTTACTTTGGCAAAGGATTTGCGGAATTCGGTGACCAACTCTGGCCCCTGCAGCCCTTTGCGGTCACAGGAGAAGTCGGCCAATCCTTTCCCACCAGCGCCGCCGAACCCAACGCGCTGGAATGGGGCTTTGCCGTGGAATACAGCCTGCCCTATTTGCAAAGTCACGTGAAGGACATCGGGCTGTCCAAGCCATTTGCGAACATGATTCCCCTCGTCGAGTTCTCAATGGAAACGACGGAAAACCGCGGCCAAGGCGGTCTGACTACCGGCACCGTTAACCCCGGCGTGTTGTGGGAAACCAATTATTTCCAGCTTGGCGTTGAAGCCAATATTCCCATCAACCGTGCGTCCGGCTCTCACGTGGGCGCGACAATCCAGATGTGGATTTTCATCGACGACCTATTCCCCAAAATCTTTGGCCATCCAGTCTTTGGAGAGCGATCATGAAACAATTAACTTTGAATATGACAGGTGTACTTCTGCTGCTTCTGGGACTGCCGACGTTTGTAACAGCGCATGCGAATCTGGATCATGCCGAGCCCAAAGTCGGCTCGACGGTCAACCAGTCGCCCAAGGAAGTCAAAATCTGGTTTTCGCAGAGCGTGGAGCCGGCCTTCAGCACAATCGAGGTCTTTGACTCGGCCGAGAAGCGGATCGACAAGAAGGATTCGCACGTGGACAAGGCCGACAAGGCAATTCTAATCGTCTCAGTGCCGGAACTCGAGGCTGGGATATATAAGGTGGTCTGGCACGTCGTGTCCGTGGATACGCACAAGACCCACGGCGACTTCAAGTTCACTATTAAGAAGTAATGGTCTTTGAATTTTCTCTGAAACAAACTCTCGCGCGTCGCGGCAACGAGTGAGATGATGCTTTAGAACCTTGATAGCTGATTCTGCTGAGCGAACGATGGCTGAACACCGGCTGCTTCGCGTTGCCGCGCGGGCGATCCATTTTGGAGCTTGCCTGCTCATTGTCTGCTTCTGCATCATTGAGCTATGGATCATCAAGCCGCGTGATGGAGGCGCCAGCGAATTGAAGATCGCTGGCGCCGTTTGGGCCGGACGATGATCGGATGATCTATTGTGCTGGCGCCGATTTCCGGCGTGGCGTGGCTGCTGCTGGCGTCCCTAATCATGAGCGGCTGAGAGCCAGGCCAGCGTTTATGCTGGTCGGTCGTTGGAACAGTCTGGCGTGAAACGCAGTTTGGCCGGCTATGGCAGGCCCGACTCGGATCGCGTCAGATCAGGTAGGGTTCATTACGCGGCGCATTGTCTTTTCAATTATCTGCCTATCGGCTGAAACCTCTTGCTTCCGGGCCAGCCAAATGCCCAAGCCAAGCCCAAAGGCGCCCAGCGTTCGCGTGATTGCGGAATGCTCGATGAATGGTCGCCAGGCGCGATGCCACCACTGCGGGCCTTCCAGCCAAAGAGATGTGTGGCGGCGCGGGCTCACGATGCACAAAATACTGTCGCCGATAATCAACATCGCCAACGTTTCAAGAATGCGTCTGGTCAACACGACGATCTCCTTAAAACTGCAGGCGGGAGCGGGAAAATCGCGCTCCCGCCGACTGTAGCGGAATCACTCGATATTATTTCGCTTTCGTCTCCGGCGCATTGACGTCATACAACGCCATGATCACGTGGTGCGAAAGCATCCTGTAGGCGTCGCTCTCGTTGGCCGGCCATTGCTTCATATCGCGGCCAAAATAAGTGAGCTGGTCCTGCAACTGCCTGTGAATCTGCTGAGGCGAGGAACCGGTCGGAATGGCGAATCGCCAGGTGCCATTGCCTTCCTCGATCAGTGAGGCGGTTACCTCCGGCAGCATTTGTTCGACGGGAAAACGAACCAAAGCGACCCCCTTGCCGTCGGCAAGGTCCTTCCGCGCCGTTTCGGCCAGCTGCGCCTTCTGCTTGCTCGATGCAAGCCGCGCCTCCGCGCCGGCCTCGGCTGAGGCAGGGAAATTGGCAGCGGCAACTTTTGCATCGCTCACCGTCCCCTGCACAACTGTTTCGGGCGAGGAGAACGCGTCCTTGGCCTTGCCTGTCCGTCCATCAAGGTTCCAGAAATGCTTCGACCAATTCGACTTCAGGATCTTCCGATTTCGGAAGCTTCAAACAAACGTGACATCATAGAACGCACGATTCGCAAGCAATCGAATCGCGTCCAAGCCCAAATTGTGTCACCACGACTGCGACTTACTGATGTTCGAGTGACCGGGATGGCGGCCGTCACCTTCCTAGCCGATGGCAAGCAGGACACTCGCGGCGGCAACGGCTCCGCCAATGGCGCGCAGCAAATGTGGTCGTTGTTTCGTTTTGAGGAATTTCCCAACCGTCTGCCCGGCGAAAAGTAGGATTAACGTAGCGGCGACAAACCCAATGGTATAAACGAACATCGCCGCGCCCGGCGTAATCTCAGCGATATGGGCATAGCCATGGAAAATGGCAAATGCGCCTGTCAGCGCTACGGCTGCCGTCGACGGCAGCCGTAGCGAGAAAAGCAGCAGCAGGCCGAGGACAAGTGTCGAAGCGAGAATTCCGCTTTCGACAAACGGTAACGTCACGTGTGCGGCTGCAAACAACCCCCCGACGATCATCATCGCCACAAAACCAAGTGGGATGCTCCACCGCGCGGGCGATCCCAGTTGGGCTGCCCACATGCCGACCGTCGTCATGGCTAGAATGTGGTCAATGCCGGTGAAAGGATGCAGGAAGCCGCTGGCAAAGTGATGAGTGCTGTGATCCGCCCCTGGATGGGCGAGAGCCGCCGTCGGAACCACGACCACCAACGCTGCACAGAGCGATACCATTGAACTGCGCTTCATGATAAATCCTTCCTTCAAACGAACAGAGCGTGTGGCTTAGTAATAGAACGAGGCGCGTTTTGAGTTTTTTCCACACTCCGCACTTCAAGAGTATTCAGCCAATTCTCCACTCCATCGCCGCTGCGGGCAGATAATTCCATGACGGTCATTCCCGGCCGCACGCTTTGGATCGATTCCATCGCGCGCCGACGATCGAATTGGGTCACTTGAGCTAAGTCTATCTTGGTAATGAGGGCGATGTCAGCGGTGTTGAAGATCGTCGGATACTTCAGCGGCTTGTCTTCCCCTTCGGTGGTGGACATGAGCACGATCCGCAGGTCTTCGCCAAGATCGTAGCTGGAGGGGCAGACCAGATTGCCGACGTTTTCGATGAACAGGTAATCCAGATCGGATAGTTTCCAATCGGTAAGCGCATTGCGCACCATTTCGGCTTCAAGATGGCAGACCGTACCCGTGACGATCTGGCGAATCGGCGCGCCGCTGCGCGACAAGCGATCGGCATCATTTTCAGTAGCCAAATCGCCGACCACAGCCGCCACGCGTCGGCCCCTTCGGACCAGCTCGCGCAGCGTTAATTCCAAAAGTTCGGTTTTGCCGGCGCCCGGGCTGGACACAAGGCTGACAACATATACCCCCGCCTCGGCAAAAGTGCGGCGCAGCTCCCGCGCAACCACATCGTTCTGCTTAAGGACCTTCTGGCGGACCTCAACCAACCGCGGCACTTTCGTGGTCTTGTTTTGTTCCATCTGAGTCATCGCAAATCTCCAACGCAATTAATTCAAGCTCACGGCCCTTGACTACCTTGGCCGATGGCGTGCCACAGGCGCGGCAGCGCATATTCTGGATTGAAATCACTTGCTCATCCTGGCCACACTGGTCGCAAAGGATTTCGATGGGCACCTCGTGGATAACCAGCTTCGAGTCGTGCAGTGGCGATTGCTCGCACGCCAATTCATACGCCGACAGCAGCGCCTCCCTAACCACGCCGCTTAATGGCCCCAGTTTCAGGTGCACGGCTTCGACGCGCCTGCCCCCCTGCCGCCGTAGTTCTCTGGCGGCGACTTCGACCAGGCTGATGGCGATCGACAGCTCGTGCATGATAACGACGTTTTAGAAACTTCAGTCAGTTTCCAGAAAAAGATGCGAGGACTTTTCCCAAATCGCCAGGACAACACAGCCGCTGGGGCTACGAACGGAATGAGATGTCCCTGACGCATGGACTAGGAGGGTACCGCGGTGATGTTCGCCATTCTCGTCGATTTGTGAACCGCGAAGCACCAGGATGTGCTCGCGGCCAGTGTGGGTATGCCGGCCTAGCGATGCCCCGGGGGCATATTTCAGAAGTGCGGCAGTGGCACCACCAGGCGAATGATAAATGAAGTGAATGTCGATCCCCTCCCGGAAAGACTTCCACTCGCGCAAGTCAAGCGACTTCTCCGAAAAAAGGTCTTGCAAGACCCACGGTGACAAAACACCCTTTTCCTCTTCCAAACTAACTCCCTGCTGCTGCATAGTTTTCCTCCAAGCCTTGGATCAACTCCTGCGACGTTGTGGTCCACCCCACAATAGCGCCCTGAGCACGGATCATTTCAATCGTCGAACTCTTGAATTGCGGAAAGTAACTATCCGTGCAATCTTCCAACAGTATACACTCATAGCCCCTGTCATTAGCTTCGCGCATCGTCGTTTGCACACAGACCTCAGTCGTAACTCCCGCAAAGGCCAGGTGCGTCACGTGCATCGCTTTAAGACTCGCGTCGAGATTCGTGGCACAAAATGCCCCTTTCCCAGGCTTGTCGAGCACGATTTCGCCGTCGACCGGAGACAATTCCGGGATGATCTGGTTTCCTGGTTCCCCAAGTATCAAAATGCGGCCCATTGGCCCCACATCCCCGATGCGCAATGAGGATATGCCTCGCAGGCGTTTGGCCGGCGGGCAATCCGATAAATCCGGTCTATGGCCCTCTCGGGTGTGAATCACCGGCAATCCAGCCCGGCGAAATGCATCGATCGTCCGCCGAATCGCTGGGACGATCGCTTGTAAGCGTGTGACATCATTGCCCAATGCCGCGCCGAAACCCCCTTCCTCAAGAAAATCGCGCTGCATGTCGATCACGACAAGCGCCAGTCCTTTGGCGGGCATTAGGAAATCAAATGGTTCAGCTTTGATTTTCATTGGGGGACGTGATGCGGGTTGATCCGCGATGTCCTAAAGGAATCGACGATCCATCGCTCAATTCATGTTTTCCGAAGTTGGTGTTTCGCTTTGATGCGAATGTCCTGCCATATGACGGCCAATGATTGCGATGTCCGCTTCAGCTGCCGAAGTTTCATAGACAAATTTCCCATGGAACATCACAACGATGCGGTCAGAGAGTTCGAAAACCTCGTCAAGGTCTTCACTGACCAGCAAAACCGCCGCGCCACGGTTTCGGGCTTCAATGATCTGCGCGCGAATTTCGGCGGCCGCCGCGAAATCCAACCCAAAGCAGGGGTTTGCGGCGATCAGAACTTCCACATCTTCTGACAGCTCTCTTGCCAAGACAGCGCGCTGAACGTTTCCACCAGACAGATCGCGGATCGGCGTATCCGGACCGGGGGTCTTCACCCGGTAGCGATGAATAAGCGTTTGGGCGGCTCGGCGGATCGCGCCTTTGTTTAGGAAGAATCGTAATATGGCGTGCGGATGTTGATCAAAATTGCGCATCGCCATATTCTGCGCGACGCTCATGTTCCCGACGCACGTGTTCTTCAGCGGCTCCTCGGGAAGACAGTTCACGCGGTGCCGACGGATTTCGGCGCGGCTGCCAAAGTATGGCTCGTTATGTACCCGCACTTGCCCCTGTGTCGGCGAGCGCTGCCCGGCGAGAACCTCAACCAGCTTGCTTTGCCCATTTCCGGATACGCCTGCAATGCCGACGATTTCTCCCTTATGAACGGTGAGATTCAGATCTTCCAATGCCTTAAGCCCAATGTCGTCGAGCGCGTGAAGTCCTTGGATATTCAGCAATGGCTCTCCACGCTTATTATCAGAGCGCGCGGCAGTGCGCGTGGTTTCCGACCCAATCATCATCGCCGACATATTCGTAGGCGTTAGATCCTTGACCAGGCCTCGACCGGCAAGGCGACCGGTTCGTAGAATTGTCACTTCTTCTGCGAATCGCATCACCTCGCGAAATTTATGCGTGATCATCAACACGGTGAGATCCCCTGACTTCGTTCGCTCTTTGAGCATCGTCAGCAATTCGTCAGCCTCGCCAGGCGTGAGAACGCTGGTCGGCTCATCGAGAAATAGTATCTTATTCTTCAGATAGAGCTGCTTGCAGATTTCCAGCTTTTGCTTTTGGCCTGCAGCCAACGACGAAACCTTCGCGTCAACAGGGATGAAAAAGGGAGTAGTTCGCATGAACGCGCGCAGCTGCTCATATTCCTTTTTCCAATCGATGATTGCCGGTACCTTTCCCCGCGAGAGAACCAGGTTCTCGGCCACCGTCATGTTCTGCACCAGTGTGAAATGCTGGTATACCATGCCGATGCCCAAGCGCAGTGCCTCGCGCGGATTGCGAATCGTGACGGGACTGCCGCTCAGCGAAATCTGCCCTTCGTCGGGGAGATAATATCCCATGATGCATTTGACGAGCGTGCTCTTGCCGGCGCCATTTCCTCCAAGCAGCGCGTGCATTGTGCCGGGGCGAACGACCATCGAGACGTCGTCGAGCGCCAGCAGCGCACCGAACCGTTTGGTTATCCCCGTGACCGAAAGTCCAGGTGCCTGAGAGCAGCCCGGTGTCGTCGCCATATCGATTGGAGGTGCTGTGACGGTCATGAGATTCCTTCCACAAAAGCCTGGGAATTGGACACAGCGCCGAAGACCCCGTTCTGCATTTTGACCATCTTCACCGCAGCATCGTGGTTACCGCGATCAGTAGCGGCGCAGCAATCTTCCAAAAGTAAACATTCGTAGCCGCGGTCATTCGCTTCGCGCATGGTCGTGTGGACGCAAACATCGGTGGTGATTCCGCATAGCGCAACGTTTTGGATGCCTTTTTGACGGAGGATCAAATCCAGATCGGTCGCACAGAACGAACCTTTGCCCGGCTTGTCGATGATTGTTTCGTCCGGCAACGGATAGAGTTCCGGAATGATGTCCCAACCCGGCTCGCCACGAACTAGCACGCGCCCGCACGGGCCGGCGTCGCCAATGCCGGCAATGGTGCTGAACTTGCGCGAACGCCATCGCTTGTTGGCTGGAAGGTCCGACAAATCCGGCCGATGCCCTTCGCGAGTGTGCATGACCTGCAACCCTATTCGTCGGGCGGCATCAAGCATCCGGCGAATCGGCTCAATGCAGACGCGTGTAAGCGAAATATCGTATCCCAGCAGATCGATATATCCGCCCTTGCCGCAGAAGTCGGTCTGCATGTCGATGACGATCAGTGCAGTATTCTGTGGCCGAAGATCGCCATTGTAAGGCCAGGGATACGGCTCGGATTTGATGTATTTTTCGGCGGTGATCATCAGGCGCTCGCCTTTCCAAGTTCGCCCGGCGCGCCAATGAGGCTTCGACTTGCCGAACAAGTCACGATCATGATGAGCAGCGTGAGCAAGTAAGGGGCGGCGTCGAAAAGATAATGCCCCTTACTGACGCCAACTGATTGCAAAGCGGGGCCCAACGCCTTTGCGCCGCCAAACAGGAGCGCCGCCAAAACGCAGTTGATCGGGTTCCATCGGGCAAAGATCACGAGCGCCACAGCCATAAGCCCCTGGCCGCTGTTGAGTCCCTCATTCCAGCTGCCGGGCCAGTAGAGAGACAGGAATGAACCGCCGATGCCGGCGAGAAAGGCGCCAGCCGTGGTTGCAAGTAACCGGACTCCATTGACGGAGTAACCCATGGCGCGAGCGGCGTCTGTGCTTTCACCGCACGTGCGGACAATCAGTCCCCAGCGCGTATTCTTCAGCCACCAGGCCATCAGCGGGGCTAAGGCGACGCCGAGGAAGAACAGCCAATTGATGCGGAGTGCCGCCTGGACCTGAGGCGAATGACTCCACCAGCCGAAGTTGATGGCTGGCAACTGCGGTGCCGTCGGCTCAATCAGCCCCTTGCCCAGATAGAAAGCCAAACCTGTTCCAAAAATCATGATGCCGATTCCCACGGCAACATCATTCACTCGCGGCTGCGAACAGAGCCACGCATGCAGAATACCCAGAACAGCGGCTGCCAACCCCGCGCACAGCACGCCGAGCCATGGACCCAGACTCTCGCCGATCGATGGCCAGTGCTGCGAAGTGAGATAGGAGACGGCAAAACCTGCCATCGCGCCCATGACCAGCGTGCCTTCCTGGCCAAGGTTGATTCGGCCGCTGCGCTCCGTCAGGGTTTCGCCGAGACTGACGAAGACGAAGGGGGTGCTGTTGCGAATGGCGCCGGCAAAAATGCCCAGTGGCACGCCCCAGTAACCCAGCCCCGACGCTGCATCATGCATTGGCGCTGGCATGCACTACTCCTGTTGTAACTGGCTTGCGACGCCGCGGATCAAACAACCATCGCAGCGGCTTCGCAAACCACGCCTTGCGGACTTCATGAAGCCGCCCAGCCCATGTGTCCAAACCGAGGATCACAAGAAAAAGAATCCCCTGAAAAACTTGCACGCTGGCGCTGCTCAGCTTTAGGTTGAGCTGTAGCAAATCACCGCTGCCGGCAACACCGCCGAGTAGAATGGCGACTGGAATAATTGCCAGCGGATTTTGCCGCGCCACGAACGCGACCAATATGCCCGCATAACCGTAGCCTGCAGCAAGGCTGTCATTGGCATGACCGTGAACGGCGGCGACTTCGACCACGCCTGTCAGCGCCGCGGCGGCACCGCCTAGAAAGCAAACAGTTAGTGAGTACTTCGCTACCGAGAGTCCGGCGACACGCGCCGCACGGACATTGCCACCGACGATTCGGCTTGCGAGTCCGAAAGTCGTGTGATCCATCAACAGCCACGAAAGCACACATGCTGTCAGACCAAACAACAAACCAATGTGAATCTCCGTTCCCGGGATGTTGCCGAACATATTGGCGGCGCCGATTGGCCAGGAGGAAGGATGATCCAAGCTTGTTGGATCGTGGATCGGCCCTTCAACACAATGATTCAAAATCGCCAAGGCGATGTAGTTCATCAGCAGGCTGCTGATCGTTTCGTTTACGCCGCGAAACTGCCGCAATGCTCCGGCGCCTGCAATCCACAGCCCGCCTGCGATCATTCCGGCCGCCACCATGCCGACTTGCACAAATAGGGGCGCAGAATGTGGCAGTAGGTGCGCACTGACCGCCGCCATCAACCCACCCAACAGCACGCATCCCTCGCCGCCGATGATGACCAATCCAACCCGCGCCGGCAGCGCCACACACAACGCGGTCAATAGAAGAGGCGCTGCGTGAATGAGCGTATTGCGCCAAGCGTACGGTGTACCGAACGCTCCGCGCAACATGACGTGGTAAACGTCAAGCGGATTGACTCCGGAGCACAAGACGAAAGCACCGAACAGGGCGAGCGAAATTGCCACGGCGACAACCGAGATGATGATGGCATCCAGAAACGAAGCGGGGATGAGCCGCTTCGTCCGGAACACCAGCGTAGGCCGCTGAACGTATTGATCGGTCATGACCTGTCCCTTGATTGAAGACCGGTTGGCACGAATTGCTCTGGCCGATCAGCTTCCAGTGCTGCCAATCACACCTTCGACAAGGTAGTTCATGCCCCACAAGGCCGGATCTTCGTCATCGAAGCTCTTACCTTCGGGAATCACGATATTTCCTTTGTTGTCTTTAAGCGGACCAACGAACATGTGAAACGTGCCGGCGGTCATCTGCGCTTTAACAGTCTCGATCTTCCTCACGGCATCGACGGGAATAGCGCTGCTGTACGGTGAGAGCTTCACCGCACCGTCCTTGAGGCTCCCCATGTAATTGTGCGGCATGGGCTTCCCAGCTTTGAAGTCGTTTACAAACTTCTGATACATCGGCCCCCAGTTCCATTCGGCGCCGGTGAGATATCCTTTTGGCGCCAACATTGCGCCGTTGTAGTGATAACCGCAGCAGTAGATGCCGCGCTTCTCAGCGGTTTGGATCATCACCTTGGGGCTGTCAATGTGGCCGCTCACAACATCAACGCCCTGGTCGGCCAGATTTGTTACCGCATTGGCCTCTTCGTTGGGCAGGAACCAGTCTCCAGTAAAAATGACGGTGAGCGTACATTTGGGATTGACGGATTTTGCACCCAGTTCAAACGCATTGATGTCGCGAAGTACGGGCGTGATTGGTTTGGCTGCAACGTAGCCAAGCTTTCCAGTCTTCGTGACTGAGCCCGCTGCCATTCCGCACAGGTACTCAAGCTCATCAATGTAGGCAAAAAAGGTTCCGACGTTCGGCGGATCGCCCTCTTTCAAGATTCCGCCAGCGTGAAGGAAGGTAATCTTCGGGTACTTGGGGGCGATTTCCTTGACGTGCGGATTGAAGTAGCCAAAGGACGTCGCGAAAATGAGCTGCGCATCCGATTGCTCGATCATTGTCGCCATCGTCTGCTGGCAATCTTTGGTCTCAGCAACCTTCTCGGCTTCGATCACCTTGACGCCGGGAAGCTGACTAACGGCGGCGGCCCCCTGGGCGTGGGCCTGATTGTAGCCGTAGTCGTCTTTTGTTCCGACGTAAAGGAACCCTACGGTCAGTGGCTTGGAAGCCGACGAGGCTGTCCCTGAATCACTTTTGTCGCAACTGACCCCGCCCGCGGCAAGAAGCAGCGCCGCGGTTGCGGTAAGCCCAGCACGTCGAAAAGCCTCTACGATTCTTTTTGGGATCATCATGCGATTGTTCCTTGTGAGCGGTGACCAATTGACCAATTCGGGAGTAAGAGCCTAGAAATTCACTCCAATTCCGATGGAGCCGATGACGACGCTGCGATCGGTGTTGCCGCTTGCGATCGTGCCGGCATTGAGCAGTGCGTTATTGATCAGGTAGTCGTAGGTCACTCCGGCGTCCGCGTGCCAATGGCCATAGCGCGCGGGGATAAAGCTCAATGGAACTGAAATGTTGGCACTGATAGAGGCTAAACCAATCTCTTTATGCCCATAAGCACCAGTTGCATCCCAATACGTCGAGGGCCCGAGCTGCACGTACATCGGAAGGGAGAGAGTGATGGGATAATCGGGGATTGCCTTGATGGTATAAGTCGGAGCAATCCCAGGTTCGAAATAACCAGTCCCGCCTTTGCGGCCCAGAATGACTGTTGAGTCTCCGGCCATCGCCCACCAGCAATCCACGTAAGGATTCAGCGAAAAGCCGCTTTGCCCCCAGAGTTTGCTGTCGTCGTATTGGATCTTCAGATCCATATTGTGTTCTGTGTGAAAAGCATGCGGTGGCGAATTCCAGGGGCTGTATGTCAGCGTTAAAGAGACTGAGCCGGCAATGGTGCCGCTGATGCTGGCAAAGACATCCATTTCGTTCCACGGGCCAACGTAGGGGTCGTCTTGGTGAGTGTTAACGCTGTTCCAGATGCCTCCAACGAAAGTGAAGTTTTTAATCGGGCCGATATCACCGATTGGAAAGACCAAGCCGCCGACGGGCTGCCAGACAAGCCCTTCATTCTCAACGACCAATCCCCGCGGAGTGACGTAGGCCGTGCGAAACGGGGACGAAAAGAAACCATGAATATTCGGCTGCTCTGATGGAGCTGGCGCCGGTGTATCGTCGAAAAGAAGCGGCCGCTCCACAGATGTAGACATTCTCTGATCGAAAGGATCATCAGTGATGTCCAGAGAAGATCTGGCACTGATCTGCTGGAAGCTCGATCTGCTCGCCGAGTCATCGAAAAGTGATTGTGCTCCGGCGACGGCCGGAAAGAGTAACGATGCCCCCGCTAACACCGCCGCGTGGACAGCCCTAAGTCGAAGCCTAGTTCCGAACATGTTTGCCTTTCCCATTCAGTGTGCCGATTGGTTTTCGGTTAACTGTGCCCGCGGTTGCATTAACAAGGTCCGTGCCGCGCTTCGGAAAGTTTGCAAGTTCAAATTCGGCCTAGAACTAAGGACTTACGGTAGCGGATTAGAAGAATTGACTTTCGTGTTGCAGGCGTAAGCGGTGAGACACTTGTAACACTTCGTGCATCAACGAGAACGTGGCTGAAGTGCGTGAAACGCTAGCGCCTTTGAAATGCGGCCCTGACCGGCCAGTCTGCAGGATTAGATGAAGCTAAGTGACAGCATCCCCTTGGACCGTGATATGGCGCTATCGCATGGACCAGGCCTATCTCACCCTTCCTGCGAACCGGTAACCTCCGGCGCGGGCGTATTCAGCTCGCCCAGCTTGCGGTAAATCCGTGCACGGTTAATGCCAAGCCGTCTGGCGGCTTCCGCGATGTTCCCGCCCGTCTCTGACAATGCACGCCGAATCAGGAGGTTTTCGGCTGCTTCCAGGTTGAGCGGAAGAGCGCTTTCCGAAATCGCCGGCTCCGATTCCTGGACTGGTTGTCGTTTGCGGAGAGCAGTGGCAGTGAATACCAGGCGCCCAATATTCAAGTGTTCCGAATGTATGGGCAACCCACCGCCTTCGATCAGCGCGCGTTCGATTACATTCTTGAGCTCGCGCACATTGCCGGGAAAGGAATGACTTTCCAGCAATTGCCTGGCTTGTTCATCGAGCAAGGGTGCTGGTATTCCCATTTCCGCCGCGAACAGTTTGAGAAAATGCTGGGCCAGGAGGTAAATGTCTTCCTTCCGCTCCCGAAGTGGCGGGACTGTGACCGTGTACTGAGCGAGCCGAAAAAAGAGATCTTGCCGGAACGCTCCGCTTTCGATTTGCGACTGTAGATCGACATTCGTTGCTGCAACTATGCGCACATCAACTTGCCGCTCGCGTGAGCTGCCCAACGGAGTTACGCGCCCATCTTCCAGAACTCGAAGCAGCTTGGCCTGCAGCGACACCGGCATATCGCCGATCTCGTCGAGAAACAGCGTGCCTCCGTGCGCCATTTCAAAATATCCCTTACGATCGACCGTGGCGCCGGTGAACGCACCTCGCACATGTCCGAATAGCGTCGACTCGGCCAAGTCTTCGGGAATGGCGACGCAGTTTAAAGGAATGAACGGTCCTTTGGCGCGATTGCTGCCAAAGTGAACTGCGCGAGCGACTAACTCCTTGCCGGTGCCGCTTTCGCCGGAAATCAACACGTTCACCGAACCGAAATTCTGGAGGCGTTTGATTTCGCCAACGATCTGTGTAATGGTGCGGCTTCGCCCGACAAGGCCGGCAACGCCCCATCGCTCAGCCTCGTGTTCGCTCAGATTCGAAAGCCGCTCATCGGCCGCTTGCAGCGCATTTTCCGCGGTAGCGCGGCGGCGCACTTCATCTTGAAGCCGATTGTTCGCGACGGTGAGCGCCTCGTTCTTCTCGCGAAGATCGCACGTGAGACGACTGAGACTGAGATGCGTCCGTACGCGCGCCAGGACTTCCTCAGCCCCAAATGGCTTGGTGATATAATCGACGCCGCCAGCGGCAAATCCCTCCACTACGCTTTGTATCTCGTTGCTGGCGCTAATGAAGAGGACAGGACAGTTGGCCAGCGCCGGATCCGCCTTCAGTCGTCTGCAGGTCTCAAAGCCTCCCGGGTCAGGCATCACCACATCGAGTAAGATAAGATCAGTCGCGGCCTTGGCGGCGATGCGAAGCGCGACATCTCCGCTCGGGGCGGCAATAATATTGCAGCCGTGCGGCTCGAGAAGCTTGGCCAGAAGGTCCAGATTGTCGGGTGCATCATCGACAATCAACACCCTTGCTCCATTCAGCGAATCGGTCATGGTTGTTAGATTCCAACTCGCACGGTTAAACTGCCGATGGGGCGGATTCACAATCGCCCATCAACTGCAGCACGCCACGCATATCGCAGTTGCGCACAAATCGGCGAAGGTGCGTGACGATATTTCCGAAAGTCGGGCTGGTCATGACAATGTCGTCCAGGCATTGCCGCAGTTCGGTGACGCTGTAAAGCTCCGCGGCCGCGACGAGGCGTCGGCGTAATTCGCAGGGTATTGCGGATACTTCTTCAAAGAAATCCAAAGGCTCGCTGGCGGGATGACCGTCGTTTTCTTGCTGGAGCGCTTCTTTCTTCCGGAGACCGACGCACTCCAAAAGCCGCTCGAAACGAATAGGTTTGGCTAGCACGTCATCGAAGCCGGCAGTAAGAAATATTTCCTGCTCGTGCGCGAGAACTGAGGCCGACGCAGCGATGAGCCGTACTTTGTTCCCAAATCGACGACGGATTTGGCTGGCCGACGCCAGGCCATTGGGGCCGGGCATCAAAATGTCCATGAATACGACATCGAATGATTCGGCATCCATAGTTGAAAGAGCCTCGTGGCCATCACAGGCAATTCTCACTTGGCATCCAAGATCCTTAAGCATTAGGGCCAAAACGCGACGGTTTTCAGGCTCATCGTCTACCACCAGTGCCCGGACATCTCGAAGAGGTTTAGAGCAATCAGCTAAAACATTTGTTGCCTCTCGATCTTTCGAACTAACTACGCTTAATCGGACCGTAAAATGAAATCGCGATCCTTGACCAGGATTTGAAATCAACGCCAATTGCCCTCCCATCAATTCGATCAAGCGTTTGCTTATTGCCAAACCGAGCCCTGTGCCACCACAACGCAGCCCTGCTGGCCCCTGTTGAAATGGTTGAAAGATCTGCGACTGATCCTCCGTTGATATCCCATCACCCGTGTCGTGAATTTCGAAGCAGTAATCGCGCGTTGCCTCCGAAGCACCGTCGGTCGATGCCACCTTCAGCCGCACGTATCCCTCCCGAGTGAATTTCACGGCGTTTCCAACCAAATTGATTAGGACCTGCCGAAGCTTGCGTGCGTCGCCACGCGCGCAAGGCAGCTCCGTAGCGCATTCAAGCTTTAGTGCGATCCCTTTTTGTTCGCATCTCTGGCGGAACATGGAAACGACTTCCACTGCCAGCGCGCGAGCGTCGATCTCCATAACGCGCAACTCCGCGCGTCCTGCTTCAATTTTGGAAATATCTAGCACATCGTCGATCAGTTCAATCAAGTGCTGACCGCTTCGCATAATCGTTTCAACTGAGTCGCGCCTTGCGCCCGAAAGGAAAGGATCGCGATGAAGAAGCTGCGCATAGCCAAGTATTGCGTTCATCGGGGTGCGGATCTCGTGACTCATACTCGCCAGGAAATCGCTTTTGGCTTGGTTGGCGGCCGCAGCAGCTTCCTCGGCGCGCTGACGGACCACAATCTCAGTTTGAAGTGCCGCATTGGAACGCGCTAGTTCCGCAGTACGTTCGTTGACTCGCTCCTCCAACAGATGACGATAACGGTTCAACGATTCCTCTGCTTGCTTTCGCGCCGAGATGTTTTCAACCATTCCCTCGTAATAGAGAATTTTGCCTGCGCCATCGCGCACCGTGCGTGCGTTTTCGGAAATCCAAATGATCGAGCCATCCCTGCGCCTGATCTGTGACTCAAAATCGGAAACGACTCCATCCCGCTGAATCTGTTCTATGAAATCACGCCTTCGATGCGGTTGCACATAGAGCTGCACAGCGATGTCGGCAAGCCGATCGATCAGCTCTTGAGGCGTCGAGTAGCCATACAATTTCGCCAGAGCGAGATTGGCGCGAAGGTACTTCCCATCAAGACTGGTTTGAAAAATCCCCTGAACTGAATTCTCAAAGATTTCCCGATACTGTGCCTCAGCAAGCCTCGCCCCTTCCTCGGCGCGCCGGCGGTCTGAGACTTCGCGCGAAAGCTGCGCAGTCCGCTCGCGCACACACTCCTCAATGGCCGCCCGCTGTCTCAAGCCCCGCCCAACGTATCCGCTTACCAGAAACGTAAAGGTCAGGCTCATCACCAGAATAAGCAACGAGTGTCCTTGTGCATGAGTTGACATGAAGGCTTGAGTCGGCCGCAGGCTGATTCGCCAATGCCGACCGGCTACCTCCAAATCGGATGATCCGTGCAAATCCGAAGTCTTTCCGTCAGCAGCCCGCGATACCAGCACGCGGTCATTGTCAGTCACGTCTGTGATCGATAATTCCCCCCAATCATCGCGTTGCGCGGCTGTTGAGAAGCAGAGTAATCTTTCGACGCTGAAGACGGCCGAACAATAACCCATCAGTGCGTGCGAGGAACTAAATACGGGCAGATAAACAACGAATCCAAGCGAATGCACCTTATCCTGCACCAACCGAATAGCGGCCGTAGCAATGGGCGCGTTCAGTCTGGCAGCGGAATCCAAGGCGCTGCGGCGAGCCAAGCTTGACCCCAAGTCATAACCCAAAGCAGAACGATTCGTGTCCTGCGGCTCGATGTAGTAAACGGGGAAGTATTGTGGTGCCTGCGGTGCAACGACCAAATTATCTCTTGAATCGCGGATTAAGAAACAGAAATCCTCAATTCCATCCTTTCTGGCGTCGGCCTCGAACTTCGCCCGCTCGTTTGCCCTGACAATCGGCGTCCAAGCCAGTGCGCGCAGTTCCGGCTGCCGCGCCAACGCGCCTTCTACGAAATCCCCGAATTCCTGTCGGCTCACATGCCGTTGCGTTGAAAAAAGTGCGCCGAGTCCGCGCAATACTTCCATCGAACGCAGCACCTGGTTTTGCACCACCTCGACACGCTCTGAAGCGCGCAGGTTCAAATCGCTTCGGATGCTTTGGCGCTCCCAATTGCGGGCATAGCTATAAAAAACCAGCGACAGCGCAACTCCGCAGATCGTTAGACCAGATGCAACGACCGCGCGTTTGAGAGGCATATGCGACGCAAAGCGCGCCTTTTGATCAGTTCGAGACGTCATTAACCCAATTGCCCAAAAGTGTGGCAGACCCACCGAGTTTCCGCCATAAAATCCGGCTGCCGGATGTTGCAGGTGTCTGACCGCAAACGCCGAGCCAAAGCACGGGAACCTATCCCACTGAGTTCTTGAGAAATGCCCGCCACCCACCAAACGGCGTAATGTCCTTTGCTCCTTCAATTGCATAGGACTCGCAAAGGAACCCTTTTACCAACTCGTCGTCTTCCATCTCAAGCGTGCCAATCCCCAATGGAGGCGGAATCGCGGCAACGAACTGGCCAAATGCGGCCGTGGGCAGTTCCCAAACCTCCACTTCGATGGCGCTGCCGCGATCCGTGCCAGCGCGAATGAGACCTGGCTTGGGCGGCACGGTCCCGGCCAGCGCATACAGAGAATATCGCGGCGATGTCCGGCAGGTTCTGACTAATCGTGCGCCGAGATTGAGTAATTGATAGTTCAACGGTTGCCCAGAAAGATGCGCTCCGACGACCGCTAGCTTTACCACATCGCAAATCGTACAGGTAATTTCTGACGTGGGCGCAAGTGCGGTGCCGGTTGCGCCCATCGTTCTCGCCGAATGTCGATGCAGGCGGTCACCTAGCGATATCAATGCGGCATCTTTACCTGCCGGCGCAATCAACGTCATTCCGATCGGCAGGTGTTGATCACCAAACCCCGTCGGAATGGCAATCGCACACAAGTCCATCAGATTGACGAAATTCGTGTAATATCCGAGGCGATGATTCAATTCGATCGGCTCAGCTTCCACCTGCGCTCTCGTGAATGTGGTCGGAGCAGTTGGAACCAGGAGCACGTCCATTCTGGCCCACTGTTCTTCCGCCGCGCGGCAGAGCCTCTTCAGCTCGGTCATCCCGGCGAAGACGGAAGATGAATCTATACGGCTGGCCCCTGAAAAAACCTGGCGAATGACCGGTAGGAGAGCCTCCGGACGCTCGGCAACGAATTGACCGATGCTTGACAGTCGCTCGGCCAACCACGGCCCTTGATAAAGCATTGCGCCGGCGGCGGCGAACGGCTCGAAATCAATTTCGGTCAGCGTGCCACCCATCGCTTCCAGGTTTCCGATGGCTAAGTCAAGATATTTATCAGTCTCCCCGCTGTGATGCAGGCGTTGCACTTTTGGTGGGATTCCGAAGCGAAAACTTGTTGGGAATTGCGACAACCGCTGAGGAATCTCATGCAGCCGACGCGAGTAGGGATCCGTTGGATCGAACCTATTGGCGATTTTGAAAACATCAGCCGCATCGGCGCACATTAATGCGAAAATCGAGAGGCAATCGAGCGACTGGCAGGCCGGGACGACTCTTGACATGCTCAATCGCCCTCGCGTTGGCTTGAGGCCAACGACGTTGTTGAACGCGGCCGGGATTCGGCCAGAACCTGCGGTGTCGGTCCCAAGGGCGAAACTGACCAGGCCCGCCGCTACAGCCACCGCCGAACCGGAACTTGATCCTCCCGGGATGTATCGTTCATCGAATGGATTCTTCGGCGTTCCATATGGGGATCGAGTTCCCACCAAGCCCGTCGCGAATTGATCCATGTTAGTCTTGCCGACGAGAATCGCCCCAGCGTTGAGAATCGTTTCGACTACGGTATTTGTTGAAGTTGCGCGGTAGGCGAATTGCGGGCAAGCCGCCGTCGTGAGTTGATCAGCGACGTCGATGTTGTCCTTCACGGCGAAAAGCGTTCCCATCAGCGGCCCGCGTTCTCCCTGAGTAAGCCGCGCCGTCACCCGAGCAGCGGCCTGCATTACTTGATCTTCAGGCAGAAGGGAAATCCAAACGGAGGGGTCGTACGCTTTGATGCGGCGCAAGGCCTCGGCGGCGACATCAAGCGGCGTCCACGCTCCCATTGAGTAGTGGGCGCGGAGATTTTGGTGATCGAGAGAATCCGACGTTGTGATGTTCATGAAAAGTTCTTTAGAAGGAATTTCCGTTGTAGCCGAGCGGCGGTCGGAAGCCGCCGAATTCTTCTTCCAACAATTGGGCAAACCGCAACGTGGTACGGTCTTCAAGGAACGGGCCGATTGCCTGCAAGCCGATGGGAAGACCTGCCGCGCTAAAGCCTGCCGGGATAGCCGTGGCTGGCTGGCCCGCGAGCGATGCCAGCCCCGGATAAAAGCTCATGTTGTCGAATGAGACATCATCGCCGCCGATTCGTAGTTTTCGATCGACAGTTGGAATGGTGGTGTGCGCAAAGGCAGTCGTGAGCGTCATCGGTGTCAGAAGCACATCCCATTCCTCAAAGAAGCTGCGCCAAGCCGCACGATACACCTCCCGCTGTTCGTGCCATTGAAGTAGCGTTGATGCCGACGCGTTGAATCCTTCAGCGTCCGCTGCGTGAAATTCATCGCCAGTCGCACGCCTACGCTCGGTTACATGTGCGCGCAAATCGGCCGGCCAGTGGATGGAAACCACGACTCCCATCATGGAACGAAACAACTTGTAATGGCTGCGGAGATCCCCAATCGACTTGGGTGCCGTTTCACCAACGGTAACGCCCAGTTTTCGCAACTCGGCCACGAGATCACCCAAATGCTTGAAGATTTCTCCATCCACCGGCAGCCACTCCTGAAGCGGCAGCACGGCCACTCGGAAATTGGCTAGCCTCTTGTGGCGCGTTGGCGGGAAAGCCAACCTCCAGCCGAGATCCATGCCCGTGTCAGCTCCAGCCATGGCATCTAAAGCCAGTTCGCAGTCGAAAGCGCTGCGACCCTGGGGGCCCTGAGCTGCCATGGTCACCGCGACGTTAGGATGTTCAGAGCCCGGGAAATGACCACTGGAACAAACGGTGCTATCGCTTGGGCGATGGCCCCAGAGTCCGCAGAAAGCCGGGGGAATTCGAATTGACCCACCCAGGTCGCTACCAATATCAAGACTTGATAGTCCAGCAGCAACTGCCGCCGAACCGCCAGAGCTTCCACCGCACGTGCGGCTCAAATCCCAAGGGTTATTGGTTCGTCCGTAAAGGGGGTTGTCGGCATTGTAATCCGCCAACCACGTGCAGACGTTGGTCTTACCGATTATTACCGCGCCGGCATCACGAAGCCTCTTTACAGTCTGTGAATCGCGCGGCGCCAGGTGACTGCGCCGCCATTCCACGCCGGCGGTTGATGGCAATCCTTCAACGTCGAGCGATTCTTTGATCGTAATCGGCAAGCCGAGCAGCGGGCGCGCATCGCCCTTTGCGAGATGTTCGTCAGCCTGACTGGCCGCGGACCGAGCTTGATCAAAATCTCTGACGACAACGGAATTGAGAGATTCGTCGAACTCAAAAATTCTGCGCAGGTGTAGGTCAAGTAATTCGCGGGCACTAATCTGCCGTTGCTGTAGCGCCCGGCGCATCGCCGTAAGGGGTGAAAATGGGCTAAGGTGCCGCTGAAGAACCATTTGAATCAGGTGCGCAACACAGTGATGTCGGGACTGATTTGCAAATCCGGCATACCGGCACATCGGTGTGGCTCAAGCCGTGCAACTTCGCGTTCGTAAGGAAGACCCAGTGCCACGGCGACTGCTTCCGCCGGCCCGTCAGCCGGCACGCGCATGGTGCAATCCACAATTTGCGCGGGAATGTGCAGATTGCCGATCTCCAGCGCCAGCAAGCCCATCTCCGAGGCGTCGCGCGGTCGAATTATGATTAATTCCTGCGGGACCACACAGACTTGGATTTGAACCTTACCCTGAGCATCGGAAATACGGTCGCCATTGCGCAACAATGCACGTAGCGGAAGCAAAATCCGAACTGAGGATCCGCATCGCGTCGATTTGTGCAGCGCCCGTTGATGAAGTTCCCACCACTCGAGGTCTATGTAATCGTCCGGCGCGTTCCAAGAATCAGCGCCGTTGGCTCCAGGAGCAACAATCCGGTCGCAAAGCATGGTGGACTCCCGCCTAGCGCGTTTCTGCACGCCGTTTGCACAACAAGATGCATGCCGATTCATCGCGCCGGCCCACTTCGTGGAAATTGGTTCAAAATTCAGGCTTTGCCGCCCGCGATATATGCTGAATTGGCGCGCAGACGGTGTTGCAGATGTTACAAATGATGCACACTTCGCTGCAATCACAATGGCTGATCCATCAGCTTTCCGATTCAGCTTTTCCGATCGGCGGCTTCGCCCACTCATCGGGCACGGAGGCGGTGTTTCAGCTTGGCCTGGTGGATTCAGGTCAATCTTTGGAATCGCTCCTAAGCGCCCAGCTTCGGCAAGTGGCCCGGCTTACCCTTCCGTTTGTCCTTGAAGCATCGCGCTCCAAGGCCCGTCTTGTAGACCTAGACGCGATTTATCAGGCCATGTTGAGTAATCACGTGGCACGACGCGCCAGTATTAGCCAGGGGCAGGCCCTGATCCTCGCGACATCTCGGAGCTTCCCTTGTGAGTCGTTGAAGGCAATTTACCGGGACGTTAAGGAACAAAAGCTGCAAGGACATTTGGCTCCGCTTTTTGGCGCATGCGGAGCGTGTCTTGGGCTAAGCGAAAGTGACATTGCTTGTAGTTTTGCCTTTATCTTCGTGCGCGGGATTGTCTCGGCGGCAGTCCGGCTGGGTATTGTTGGGCCGATGGAAGGTCAGGCGATTCAGTGGAAGTTACGAAACGAGGCCGCCGACTGTGTTCACGTTTCGTTTGAGACTTATATTGACCAGGCGGCGCAGACAGCGCCGCTGCTCGACCTATTCCAGGGGATGCAAGACCGACTGTATTCTCGGTTGTTCCAGAGCTGACGCATGCCTACTGAGACTCATACCCATGATCGCTGGGACCATCCAGGGCGCTTTGAATTTCGCGAGCACCCGCGAAAAAATCGCGATTTTGCGAGCCGGGCGTTTACGGTGGGCATCGGCGGACCTGTGGGGAGCGGGAAAACCGCGCTGATGCTCGCGCTTTGCCTGGCACTGCGCGACCACTTATCACTTGGAGCGGTTACAAACGACATCTTCACTCGTGAAGACGGTGAGTTCCTGCTACGTCACCAGGCGATAGCACCGGATCGGATCCGCGCCGTCGAAACCGGCGGCTGCCCTCATGCCGCCATTCGTGAAGATATCACCGCAAATCTTCTTGCGCTGGAGGACCTGCACGAGCGGCATCATCCTGACCTGCTGTTGTTGGAAAGCGGCGGCGATAATCTTGCAGCCCACTTCAGCCGCGAACTTGCGGATTACACAATCTATGTGATCGACGTCGCCGGGGGCGACAAAATTCCGCGCAAGGGCGGTCCTGGCATTACACAATCGGACCTTCTTGTCGTCAACAAAACTGATCTGGCTTCTGCGGTCGGGGCTGATCTTCAGGTTATGGAACGAGATGCAGCAGCGATGCGGGGTAACGGGCCATTTCTCTTCGCCCAAATCAAAAACGGAAGGGGCGTGCAGCAGATCATCGAGCACATCCTCGCCGCGCGGAGTGCTTAGTTCATTTCCCTCCGATCCCTTGTCGCGTTTGTTGCGCAGCGGACGTTTGAGCGCCGCTGTGATGCGGAGCGCCACGATTCCGTCTTTCTGTCCATTCTAATTGTTCCGCGATGTAAAAGCCTATTTATTGGGCAAAGGCGGGTGAACTTCCAGCCTTTTCCGTCGCGTGGGGCAATTCCTTTCTGTTGGCATGAGTTTTGACAAGAGAAAGCAGAGCCAACCAGCTAAACGGGTCTGCGGGTTCAAGGTTTTTGAAGCAACAAAGAATTTGCATCCGCTCGTTATGCAGCGGCTGTCGCCGGTCGCGGAAAGATCATCTATGCGAAGATTTGCCCTAACGGGATTGGTAGCGGTGTTGGTCGCTTTTTCAGCCACAGCCAATGCACAGGACAAAGTCGTCAAAATTGGCGTGCTGCATTCGCTCTCGGGAACGATGGCGATTTCGGAAACGTCACTCCGGGACGTCGTGTTGATGGCCGTCGAGGAAATCAACGCAAAGGGCGGCGTGATGGGTTACAAGATTCAGCCGGTCGTTGTCGATCCGGCTTCGAACTGGCCCTTGTTTGCGGAAAAGGCCAAGGAGCTGATCGTACAAGACAAGGTTGCGGTAACCTTTGGCTGCTGGACGAGTGTCAGCCGAAAGTCTGTTTTACCGGTCTTCGAAGCCAAGTATTCGCCGCAGGAGAATCCGTACGGCGGAGGGTTGCTCTTCTACCCCGTGCAATACGAAGGTGAAGAGCAGAGTCACAACATCTTCTACACCGGCGCCTCGCCCAACGAGCAGCTTATTCCCGCCGCAGAATACATGATGAGCAAGGAAGGCGGTGCCAAGACAAAATTCTACCTGTTGGGCACCGATTATGTCTTCCCGCGCACCGCCAACAAAGTGCTTAAGGCATTTCTGCTGAGCAAGAACGTTCCGCCTGCAAACATCGTGGAGGAATACACTCCCTTTGGACATAGCGACTATCAGACGATCGTTGGCAAGATCAAGGCTTTCGCCAAGGACGGGGACGCCTGCGTCCTTTCGACTATCAACGGCGACAGTAATGTGCCGTTTTACAAAGAATTCGCCAATCAGGGTTTGACCGCAGACATGTGCCCCATCATGGCATTTTCCGTTGCGGAGGACGAGTTACGCTCGATGGAAACTGAAAAGCTCGTCGGACACCTTGCGTGCTGGAACTATTTTCAATCGATTAACACGCCGGAGAACAAGGCGTTCGTCTCGAATTTCAAGGAATACTGCGCAAGCCACAGGCTGCCCGGCGGCAGCGATCGCGTGACCGATGATCCAATTGAAGCCGCCTATTTTGGCGTCTACGTCTGGAAAAACGCGGTGGAAAAAGCCGGCTCGTTTGACATCGAAAAAGTCATACCGCAAGTCCTTGGCCAGAAGTTCGATGCACCCGGCGGCGCAAAGATGATGGACCCGATCAACCATCATACGTGGAAACCCGTCTATGTAGGTTCGATCAAAGCGGACGGTCAATTCGACATCATCTGGAAGACACCCGGATTGGTGCATCCCAATTCCTTCAGCCCATATCTTCACAACGCAGCTGAACTCAAGAAGCTGACGTCAGTTAAATAAGTTTAGCTTTAAGCCCACATTCGGAGCTAACAATGCATTTCAATCCGACGAAACTGATCTGCCTTTGCCTTGCAGGGACCTTGGGCATGGCCGGATGCCATAATCCGTCCTCTTCGACACCAACCACGATGCCCGCCCCCGAGGCAAACATGAAATCTGGCGGCCCGGCGACGATGCCTGTTCCGTCTGCTGCCGCGGCGCCCGCGGCCAAGGACATGACGCATGTCCTTACAAAAGATGAGCCATATTTCACGAATGACCCGGGTGTCTCATCTACCCCCGCTGGTTCGCTGAAGGAAGGAACCAAAGTGCTTATGGTGGTACCCGGCGCTCAGTATAGTCAGGTTATCACCGACACCGGCCTACATGTTTACACGATAACGGATGGTCTCAAACCAATCGGCAAGTAAATGCGCTGGCAGTAAGTTTTCGAATGGATTTGGCATTCATCAGCGCGCGTGACATGAGAAATCCGCAAAGATGGTTCATTCTCATCGGGGTAATGCTGGCAACCTGCGGCTTGGGCACTTGCCTTGCCGCGGATACGCCGATCCCACAGGAATTGATCGACGCGATCAGATCCCTGAAGGGTGCTGACCCTGCCAGGCGGCAGAGCGTTTACGACCTGCTTGAAAAAAAGGGCGATGCCCGGCTCATTCCCGCGCTCAAGGCTTACCGAGACGGGTCTTTGCAGGTGCGCGAGGGGCGACTCGTTCGCTACGCCGATAGAATCGCCATTCCCGGCCGCGGATCTGTCTTGCCGCTTGTGGATGCAATTTCGGGAAATGCCATTTTAGGTGGCGACGGGCAACCCATCTACGTGTCGCGGCCAGACCTGTCACAAGCCATTTCCGCGCCGCCGCGCCTGGAAAAGAGAGCCGTCAACGATTTGATCGACACCCTTGCGCTGCTTGATCCCGATCCTATTGTTCGACTAGCCAGCATTCGAGACGCCGGCGCCAAAGCCGTACGCGCCCTCCCAGATCCCGCCGACGAGCTACGGTACTTGAACGCGCTTGCAAGCACGGCAACCTTGTTGAAGGCGTCGCTCATTCATAACTCACAAGCGTCGGACGCTTCGGAGATTCGCGCAATATTGGATGCAATCGATAAAGCAGAGGGTGAGCATGCATCTACTATGACGATCGCCTCGCCGACGCCGTCGCGTGACTCCACCAATAAGATCCAAAGCGCACTAGTCAACGCGCATTCGACCCAGAAAGCTGATCCGGCGTTGGCCAACGCCATCACCGACGCGCTGGCTGCGACCAGCGCGTATCAGGGCCGCTTAGATCTTCGCCAGAAAGCGATGGATGAGCTCCCGAAAACTGCGGCAGCTATCAAGCGACAGTTAAGAGATGCCCCTCCCAGATTTGTGCCGGCACTTCAACAGGCGATGGCGAGCTTTGATCTGGTGCTGGGCACTCGGCCAGCGCAGCTTTCGGCAGTCACGGCGCTCGGAAACTCCGGAACCGGCGATGCCGCCAGTCTCCTCCGCCGCGCGCTTGACGATGCTCAATTCAATCATGATCGGGAGCTTCGGGACGCTTGCGCCAAAGCCCTCAATTCGGCCCAGCGGTATCAGACCGAAGTACGTTTGATCGAATACACCTTTGCCGGCTTGTCGCTGGGAAGTATTCTGGTTCTGCTGGCGCTGGGATTATCGATCATCTTTGGCCTGATGGGGGTCATTAACATGGCCCATGGCGAATTCATGATGGTCGGTGCGTTTACGACATACGTCGTCAGCGAATCATTCAAACATTTGCCGCCTGCCTATTATGACTATTACTTGATTGCCGCCATTCCCGCGGCGTTTCTGGTGGCCGGGACCATCGGCTTCGCTTGCGAGTGGCTAATCATTCGACATCTCTACGGCCGACCGCTGGAAACGCTCCTGGCGACATGGGGGGTGGGGCTGGTTCTGGTGCAGGCCGTTCGCGTGATTTTCGGCGATAATCTCTCGGTCAAACCTCCCGGCTGGATGGAGGGTGGCTGGGAAGTGATGCCGGACCTGGTCCTGGCGCGCAATCGTCTATATATCGTCGCCTACTGCGCGATTTGCATTGCCGCTGTCTATTTCATCGTCAATCGCACGAAGCTTGGATTGCTGCTGCGAGCGACGACGCAGAATCGGCAGATGGCCAGCGCGCTGGGTGTTCCGACTCGGCGAGTCGATGCGCTCACGTTTGCGTTTGGTGCCGGCTTGGCCGGCCTGGCAGGGGTCGCGGTCCCGCTTTACAACAAAATCAATCCAGGCATCGGCAGCGAATATATCGTCGACAGCTTCATGGTTGTTGTCGTCGGAGGCGTCGGTACGCTGGCCGGCGCAATCTTCGCGGGGCTGGGTTTGGGATTTCTGGCAAAGTATCTCGAACCGCTGCTGGCTTCGTCCTCCGCTTTCTCATCCAGTTCTTCAGTCATCGGCAAAGTGCTTGTCATGTTTGCGGTCGTGCTGTTCCTGCAATGGCGCCCACAGGGGTTATTCCCGCCAAAGGGAAGGCTTGCCGATGCCTGACACGCCTGTACGGGTTCCTGCGGCAACCACCGAATCGCTTCTGGCATTCGAGCGTTCGCGCACTTTCGCAATTCGCATGCCCGACCCGGCGATCATCTACCTTCGCCGCTGCACGGCTATCGGCGCGTTGTTACTGGGATTCGTGTTGATTCCCGCCCTCAACATTGCCGGCTTCGTGCCTGATTATCGTGTGAATTTCCTGGGAAAGTATCTCTGTTTTGCAATTGCCGCTTTGGGAATTGACCTTGTCTGGGGTTACACGGGCCTGCTCACACTCTGTCAGGCGTTGTTCTTCTGCATCGGCGGCTACGCGATGGCCATGCATTTGAGCCTCCCGCAAGCCGGCGGCGACGTGCGGCCCGAATACAACAATATTCCGCAATTCATGTTTTTCAACAACCTCACGGCATTGCCGGCATTCTGGAAGCCGTTCGCGTCGTTTGCCTTTGCGATTGCCGCTTCGGTCTTGTTGCCTGGAATAGTGGCTGCGGTCTTTGGCTTCTTCATCCTTCGCAGCCGTGTGAAGGGAGTTTACTTTTCGATCATTACACAAGCCCTCGCCTGGAGCGCATGGTTGCTTATCAGTCGTAATGAGATGCTGCTTGGAGGTAGCAACGGCTTGACCAATTTCTACAAGCCTATGACAGAGAAGCGATCATGGATCATCGGTCTGTACCTCCTGACGCTGGCAGCGCTTCTGGGCTCATATGTTCTATGTCGTATCATCGTTAATTCGCGGCTCGGGCGAGTGCTGATCGCAGTGCGCGATCGCGAAACACGCCTCTATTTCGCCGGCTATAAACCTTATGCATTCAAAGTTTTCGCTTTTGCCGTCGGCGCGATGCTGGCGGGCGTCGGGGGGGCTCTCTATCCGGCGCAGGTGGGAATCATCAATCCCTACAACCTCAACGTTGCCACCTCGATCGACATGGTTGTCTGGGTCGCCGTCGGCGGCCGTGGTCGGCTTGGAGGCGCGGTATGGGGAGCGTTGCTAGTCAACGTGATGCTCTCATCGCTCAGCTCCGACCTTCCGCGATATTGGCCCTTCATTCAGGGTGGCTTGTTCATCGGCGTCGTTCTTTTTTTTCCTGATGGATTTGCAGGTATCTGGGCAAACCTTGAAGAGCAGCTTGCACGCCAGGCCGGAGCGGCAACCATCGCTTTGACCGTTGCGCCCATGATTATTCTCGGCGGCTTTACGTTGAGCGAAGGCCTCGGCTTGACGCCGGCCGTGCTGCGGCGTCCCGTCCACATCGGGATCATTTCAGATGCGATCGCGATCAAGTATTTGTTCGTGCTTGCTCTGCTGGGCGTCACCGGAGCAGCGCACCTGGTGCTGCGTCTTCGCCAGAAGGCGGAAAGAACAGGCCAAACCGCGAGGGCAATGGCATGATTGGACTTGTCGCCACTGCCAACGAATCCTCGCAAAGGGGCTTGTACACCGACTGTATGGTGTTGCTGGAGGGCATTACCGTTAGTTTCGACGGCTTCAAGGCCCTGGACATCGATCGCTTTTGCGTCAAACGCAATGAATTGCGCGTTGTCATCGGGCCTAACGGCGCCGGCAAGACCACGATGTGCGATGTCATCAGCGGCAAGACGAGAGCTGCAGCCGGCCGCGTCCATTTTGACGGGATCGACGTCACGCATCGATCGGACGTGCAGATCGCGCGGCTCGGCGTCGGACGGAAATTTCAAACCCCCACCGTTTTTGACAGCCTGACCGTTTACCAAAACATGGAACTGGCCCTGCCGGGCCAACGTGGCGTGTGGCGAACCTTATTTGCGCGACAGTCGCTCAAACAGCAGGAAGCTATCCTTTCAATCCTGCACCGTGTACGACTGGTCGAAGACCTTCATACGCCCGCGAAATATCTGAGCCATGGCCAGCGACAATGGTTGGAAATCAGCATGCTGATCCTGGCTGATCCAAAGTTGCTCCTGGTTGATGAACCGGCGGCGGGACTGACTGACCGGGAAACCGAACTTACGGCACAGCTCCTGCTCGAACTGGCAGGCCGGCACACCATCATAGTCATCGAACATGACATGGAATTTGTGCGACGTTTGAATTCGAGAATTACTGTTTTGAACGAGGGACGCATCCTGGCCGAGGGAACGCTCGATCAGGTGCAGGCCAACCCGCAGGTCATCGAGGCTTATCTCGGTCGATAGCAAAGGGCGCAAATTGCTCGCAACCAGAAATCTTTCATTCGCCTACGGCATGGTGCAGGCGCTTCGCGACATCACCGTGACCATGCCTTCCGCGCGCGTCACCTGCGTCATGGGCCGCAATGGTGTGGGAAAGACCACGCTCATGAAGACGATGATGGGCCTCTTGAAACAAAATTCTGGTGCGGTCGTCCTGGGCGAGATAGATGTAAGTCGGTTGCCTGCCAATCGCCGAGCCCGCGCTGGTTTAGCTTTGGTGCCACAAGGGCGACAGATCTTTGCCAAGTTGACGGTTGAGGAGAACTTGCGGATTGGGCTTGAGGCAAGGACGGATCGCCGGCGCTCGATTCCACCTGAGGTTTATGATTTGTTCCCCGTTCTCAAAACGATGTCACGGCGCATGGGTGGCGATTTGTCTGGCGGCCAACAGCAGCAACTGGCCATCGCTCGCGCGCTGGTCGGCGAGCCGAAGGTTTTGCTGCTTGACGAGCCAACCGAAGGCATTCAGCCCAACATCATTCAGCAGATCGGCCAAGTCCTGCGAAAATTGGTCAGCGAAAGGGACATGACCATCGTGCTGGTGGAGCAATATCTCGATTTCGTCCGCGAGTTCGGGCAGTATTTTTATATCATGGATCGCGGCCGCGTCGTCGCTGAGGGCGAAACTGCCCAGCTTACACCCGACATTGTCAATCAGCACCTGAGCGTTTGATTGAGAACTCAAGGAGATGGGCGAGGACACGTACTTATCGAGCGAATTGGCGGCCGATCCGCCATTACCAGGATGAGCGCGCATAGTCCACTGCGTCTTTTGGCGCCGCGAGCCTCGGGCGAGTGTGTCTGGGTATTTAGCAGCACCTTCGGAGGCGGCTTGCTCGCTGGGGACAAGATTGAAATGGATTTGGAAACGGCGGCGCGGTCAAGTTGCCTTCTGAGCACACAATCGCAGACGAAAGTGTTCAAGTGCGAGCAGGGCCAGGTAACGGAATCGGTACTGACTGCCAGAGTGGGAGAAGAGGCAACACTGATCTGTTTGCCTGATGCGAGCATGTGCTTCCGTGACGCGGCATTTCGCCAGACGCAACGAATCGAATTGTGCTCGACGTCATCGCTTTGCTGGCTCGATTGGTTCACCAGCGGCCGCCGCGCATGTGGAGAACGTTGGGCTTTTCGGTCGTTTACAAGCTGCATGGATCTCCTGGTTGATAGCAAACTGGTTTTTCGCGATGCGCTGCGGCTGGACGCAAGCGATGGCACTCTTGATGATCCGCATCGAATGGGTCTCTGTGATTGCTTCGCGACAGCTGTGCTTGTGGGTCCTCGATTTATGACTTTCGCTACAGAGATTCTAGCCCAGGCATCTTCGCAGCCCGTCGTAGCGGGTTCGTCGTTGTTCTTTGCCGTCAGCCCGCTTCGTGATGGCTTGGTGCTTCGTATCGCTGGGCCATCAACAGAATCAGTTGGAAGATGGATTCGCAATCAGATGACTTTTGTTCCCTTGCTCCTGGGGAATGACCCTTGGGCGCGAAAGTGGTAAAGCAGCCTGCAGGAATCAATCATGCACTTATCTCCGCGGGACATCGACAAACTGATGTTGCACAACGCCGGCTTCCTCGCACAAAAGCGGCTGGCCCGCGGCCTTCGCCTCAATTATCCGGAAAGCGTCGCACTCATTGCCGCAGTCGTTCTCGAAATGATCCGCGACGGAAAAGCTGTCGCCGAGTTGATGGATCTGGGGCGTGCACTGCTGGGTCGACGGCAGGTAATGAGCGGCGTGCCTGACATGATCGTTGAAGTACAGATAGAGGGAACGTTTCCCGACGGCACAAAGCTCGTTACTGTTCACCATCCCATCGCCAGCGAGGACGGTAACCTGGAACTCGCTCTTTATGGCAGCTTTTTGCCGATTCCAGATCGATCCGTATTCTCCGCGCCGGTGGATGCCGAAGAAATCATTCCGGGAGCTTGCGATGTGCTAACTGGCGAGATCGAACTCAATGCCGGCCGCGACTCGATTGAACTGCAGGTCACCAATCTCGGCGACCGACCGATTCAGGTGGGTAGCCACTACCATTTCATCGAAACCAATGCTTCGCTCAAGTTTGACCGCGCCAAGGCCTATGGGCGGCGGCTCGACATTCCTGCGGGAACCGCTGTGAGATTTGAGCCAGGCGACTCAAAAACGGTCCGGCTAATCATGATTGCCGGCAATCAAATCATTCGCGGCGGCAATAACCTCGCCGATGGCCCCATCAGCGATGCTGGCCGTGCCGCGGCGATCCAGCGTTTGCTGGTGGAGGGATTTGCCAATGAGACGACTTAATGGAACATCTCCCTCCGTCGCAGTACTGGCGCTGCTGATCGTTGGTTGCAGCGAAAATGGCTACCACACGGAAATCAAGGGCAATGGCCAGGGCGGCGTGGAGATCCAGCGCGTGGCAATTGTACCGACGCAAACGCAACCTCGGGCCTCAACTGCGCCATACCAACACCAACAGCTTGAACAACAAGTCCGCGAGCAGCAGGTTTTGATCGAAGAACTGCAGGCGCAGATTCAGCGACAAAACGAGGAACTCCGGCGCCTCGATCAGAGGCCGACCACTTCCAGCACCGCACGCTGATCCAGGGCCATCACTATGCCTCACAAAATGCACCGATCAATTTACGCGGCGATGTACGGCCCGACCACCGGTGACCGCCTTCGTTTGGGCGATACATCACTGATCCTTGAGATCGAAAAAGATTTCGCCGTATACGGGGACGAATGCAAATTCGGCGGCGGCAAAACAATTCGCGAAGGAATGGGCCAGGCTGCGGGCATTGGCGACCACGATGCCCTCGATTGCGTGATCACAAACGCACTGATTGTTGATTACACCGGCATTTACAAAGCCGACGTCGGCATCATCAATGGTTTGATCCACGCCATTGGCAAAGCCGGCAACCCTGATGTAATGGCGGGCGTTACCCCAGGCATGATCATTGGCGTAACTACGGAGGTCATCGCCGGAGAGGGTCTGATTCTCACCGCCGGCGGGATCGACGCGCACATTCATTTTGTCTGTCCACAGCAAGCTTATGAAGCAATCGCATCTGGGCTGACCACGATGATCGGCGGCGGCACCGGGCCTGCCACCGGCACCTGTGCGACCACTTGTACGCCCGGCGCTAATCACCTGCGCATGATGCTGCAGGCAACCGATGCTTTGCCGCTCAATTTTGGTTTTACTGGCAAGGGAAATAGTTCCAAGCCCGAGGGTTTGGCGGATCAGATTCTTGCCGGAGCCATCGGACTAAAGCTTCACGAGGACTGGGGAACAACACCGGCAGCCATCGACTGTTGCCTTACTGTCGCCGAGGATCACGATGTTCAGGTAACGATTCACACCGACACGCTTAATGAATCCGGTTTTGTCGAAGCTTCGATCGCTGCTTTCAAAGATCGCACGATCCACACTTACCACACGGAAGGTGCAGGCGGCGGCCACGCGCCGGATATCATCCGCGTCTGCGGCGAGCCTAATGTCTTGCCTAGTTCAACGAATCCAACTCGCCCCTATACCGTGAACACACTTGATGAGCATCTGGACATGCTCATGGTCTGCCACCATCTCGATAAAGATCTGCCGGAAGACGTAGCTTTCGCTGAAAGCAGGATTCGCGGCGAAACGATTGCGGCCGAGGATGTGTTGCATGATCTGGGGGCGATCAGCATGATAAGTTCCGATTCGCAGGCAATGGGACGCGTCGGCGAAGTCATCACGCGCACCTGGCAGACCGCTGATCATATGAAGAGACAGCGTGGCTCCCTGCCTGAAGACTCTGCCAAGAACGACAACTTCCGAATCAAACGCTATATCGCCAAATACACAATCAATCCAGCCATCACCCACGGGTGCGGCCACCTGATCGGCTCTATCGAACTCGGAAAGCTCGCCGATCTTGTCCTCTGGAAACCTGCTTTCTTTGGCGTACGTCCCGAAATAGTCCTAAAAGGCGGCGTCATCGCGTGGGGCCAGATGGGTGATCCCAACGCTTCGATCCCCACTCCGCAGCCCCTCTACATGCGCCCAATGTTCGCCGGATTCGGTCGGGCGGTGGGTGCCCATAGCATTGCCTTGGTCAGTAGTGCTTCCGCTGGCAGTGGAGCGCTCTCATCCTATGACCTGCGCAAACGCATTGAGCCAGTTCGCAATTGCCGAAACATCGGGAAGCGCGACATGAAGTTGAACGATGCCACGCCAAAGATCGAGGTTGATGCCGAAACCTATCGCGTCACTGCCGACAGCGAAGAATTGCGAAGCCAGCCCGCCACCACGTTACCACATACTCAACGATATTTCTTGTTCTGACTGAAAGACCCGCCCAATGGAAGATGGGTTTTGCAATTCGAACAACGGCATGGCCGCATAACGAAGACAAATCGCCACGTATAAGTGTCGCGATGAATCTGGGTCTACATGTCATTTTTTTAGCAATTTCTTGTTGGAGTCCGGGTATCTGCTAACATCAGCATGAGTCGGCGGTTTCCTCGCAGAAGGTGACCCCCCCTTAGCCTTCTGCACCCGCCGACATTTTATTGCGCGGAATAAAAAGCGGGGGCAGGCGAGTTGGCTTGCGTCAGGCCGCCGCCGCGTACCCTGACTTCACTAAATCAAGAAACGTTGCCGCGTCCGTCAATGAAATCGGCAGTTGCCGGCACGTGATCCGCGTGGCCGCGAGACTCTGCGGTGCCAATCCGCTGAGGAAAAGCGCCGGAATCGCATTGGAGGAAAGTTTGGTCAAAGCGGAAAGCTGTTGCTGGGCAGGACTTTCGTGCCTGGGCGCCGCGACAATTAACGCATCAAATCCGGCAACATCTGTCGGTGTTTGGGACACAATCGTGACCTCGCCCGCGAACGACAAAAGCGTCGCCAGCGGATCGAGTCCACAATAGCTGGCATGTCGCCAGTAGAGGATCTTGCGCGCGGCTGGACTGATTGGGGGGCGACACAATTCCGCGGCCTCATGTGCACTAAGCCCCGCAAGGAGATTGACGGTCATCAGCACTTCCGATCGAAGCATCGCAGGATCTAACGCGGGAACCGGCGCGTCTCCAAACGTGCTGCGATACTCAGTCGTGCTGATCGGAACGATTGGAGCATCCAGCCCAGCGGCAAGCATCAGGCCGTGTGCGTAAACGTTGGCAATCCGAAGCATTCGTGCGAGAATTCCGCTTCCACGCCCTTCCTCCTTATTTGTGGAGCGGGCAAACACCTCGGCAATGGGGGTGACGATCACCGACGGCAGATTGAGCTTGCCTAATACGAGCGTGACCAGCTCATAATATGGCATGCCAAAGACTGTTGAGCGAACCTGCCAAGCCGGCCTTCCGGTGCTCGCAACCAGATCGGCGATCGCCTGATACTCCTCGGCAAAGTATTGGCGCAGGACGATGTCGCAAAGGTCATAACAAAGTCCCGCCAGGTGCGCGACGCCCGGTTCGATGTTGCCGAAGCCGGCCACAAGCTTGTCCATCACGGAGGCCATGGCAAATGAGTGCTGCCAGCAGCGCGTGATGTGCAATTGCCCCGCGCCCTGCGGCGGAAAAGACTCAAAGATTCCCGCTGAGATGACCATGCCGCGTACGCCCGCCACGCCGATATTTCGAACCGCCTCGTCAATCGTGGCGATGCGCGGCTTCTGCGATGCAAAGGAAGCGGAGTTGGCCAGGTTCAGCACGCGGGTGGCCAGCACCGGATCGCGCTTGAGCGCCGACGCAAGATCCGACACGTCCGACCTAGCCGAATTCACCAGCGCCATCAGTTCCGCCACTGCGCCCGGAAGGGTCTTGATCTGCGTGCATTTTTCCACGCGCTCGATCATTTGCTGCCGAGTGAGGGGAACGAATGCTGCTCCCTGAGCCGTCGCCGACGCGTTGGCTGGGGCAGCAGCGCCGATAGCACCCATGAGAGTCTCATTTACTTTATTCGCAGAAGCGGAAGAGGTTTGTTTGTTGTCGATCCCCAAGTTTTTCTGGACCCGCGCCAGCAAATCTGAAAGAACAAAGCGGGTTTTGAGCAGGTAATCGCGAACGCCCATTTTCCCGGCTTCCACGATCTGAGCTTTATCACTGGAACCGGTCAGCAGAATGACAGGCATAGCAAGTGTTTTGGGGTCGCTGCGAAGCGCGCGAAGGACCGCCATGCCATCCATGCCCGGCATTGAAAGGTCCAGAACAACAAGATCGGGGGGTGGCGATTGGCGGACCAGCGTCAGCGCTTCCCTGCCATCGCCCGCGCAGATCGCGTCATAGCCATTGGACCGCAGCGCAGCAGCGATGGGCTCGCGGATAACCGGCATATCATCTACGACCAGGATCTTGCTCATGCGACCCTCCCAAGTGTGGCGCGGCTCATCCTCCAGACTTCAATGATGAGCGCTCTTTGCTTCGATTTGTTGCTCCTTGGTAGGTGCATAACCTTCTACCTGCCGGATGAGTTGCACGATTGACTGAACTTCAAGAGCGATTTGTTCCAGTGACTGCCCCTTGTCCATATGGAGTTGCGCCGATTCCGCAGCGTTCGTAATTTGCGGAAAGCCAAATAAGCCGGCGGTCCCCTTCAGTTGATGTAGCACATCACGAAGTTGCTGAAGGCTCTGTTGTTCAACGAACGAAAGCATCTGCCCAACTAACTCTGGAAGATGACTGATAAAGCTCCCAAGAAACTGCTCCAATTCCGGCTCGCCGACCAGGCAACTCCGGATCGGACCAGTGCTCGTGAGGGAGGCGGCAAGAGCGGTTGTACCCGCTACCATCAAGGGCGCACGCAGGTACTTCGCGACCATATCGAGAAGTTGACCGCGATCCACCGGCTTAGCGATGTAATCGGTGCAGCCGGCTCTGATGCAGCGAGCGCGGTCGTCGGCCATGGCGTGTGCCGTCAGCGCAATGATCGGGACGGTGCAGCCACTCGTGCGAAGCTTGGACGTAGCGCCATACCCGTCGAGTTCGGGCATCTGCATGTCCATGACTATCGCGTCAAATGGCTCGCCGGCATCCATTGCGGCCTGGGCTTTTTCGTAACCGACCTTCCCATTTTCAGCGGTTGTGACCGCCGCTCCGGCCTTGGTTAGGTAATAAGCTAGAAGATGGCGATTGTCCGGTCCGTCTTCGACCAGAAGGATCTTTCCGTGAAGCCCCGAAACATGGGGATGAAGCGTCTCGGTTGGCGGTGCGACCGCCTCGCGATAATCTGTCAGCATCCGCACGTTATCGATTGAGCCGATTTCGATCGTGACGGAAAAGGTACTGCCAACTGCCTCTGCACTTTTGACTTCGATATGGCCGCCCAGCATTTCGGCAAGTCGCTTGCAGATTGTAAGGCCCAGGCCCGTGCCACCGAAGCGGCGAGTGGTCGATGAATCGGCCTGTGTGAATGGCCTGAAGATGCGCGCGACTTGTTCAGCGGACATTCCGATGCCCGTGTCGGTGATGTCGAACCTCATACGCCGCTCGGTAGCGGCAGCCGAATCAAGAATGGTTCCTACCAACCGCACCCCGCCGGCCTCGGTGAATTTGATCGCGTTTCCCACCAGGTTGATAAGGATTTGCCGTAACCGCGTAGGATCAGAATGAATGGTCTCGGGAAATGGGCCCTCAAACCCCACATCCAGCGTCAGCCCCTTTTCAGAGGCACGACCGCGAAGCAGCGATGCAACATCGCTGATAATCTGTGAGGGCGAGCAGGAAACACGTTCGACTGTTAGCTTTCCCGCCTCAATTTTGGAGATGTCGAGAATATCGTTAACGACTCGCAGCAGGTGCCCTGCGTTGCGGCGGATCGTCTGCACGCAATTAAGCCTGTCGTTGGCGGTTTGACTGGGGTCGAGCATTAAGTCCGCGTAGCCGAGAATGGCGTTCATCGGTGTACGGATTTCGTGGCTCATATTCGCCAGGAATTCACTCTTGGAATGGTTGGCCGCTTCTGCGGCCCGCTGTGCCTGCAACAATTCGCTGGTCCGCTCGCGAACGCGCAATTCCAATTCGTCGCGCGCATGGCGCAGCTCTTGTTCGGCGAGCTTACGCTCGGTGATGTCCTGAATAGTCCCGACCAATTCGGTGACATGGCCAGATTCGTCCCGCGCAACTTGGCATCGCAGTTGGACAAAGCGAGTCGCTCCATCGGGGCGGGAGATTCGAACGTCATTGGCGAATTGACGGGTGCCGTGCAGCGCGATAGGCCCAGTGACCAGGGGCCGGTCCTCGGAATGGATGGCAGCGAGAAAGTCATCGAATGATGGTGGCGGAACATTTCGGTCGCGGCCAAAAATCTGATACATCTCGTCAGACCACGCCGCTGACTGGGTCGAAACATCCCAGCGCCAGGTCCCGAGATGCGCAAGGCGTTGCGCCTCGGCCAGCTGCGCCTCCCGCTCGTGCAGATTCTGCTCGGTGCGCCGGGCCTCGCGGCGGATCTCCGCATCGCGAAGCTCTCTTTGCACCGCCGGCGCCAAACGCGATAGATTCGACTTCACAAGGAAGTCGCTTGCGCCGGCCTTCATCGCGGCCACAGCGGTTTCTTCGCCAACATGTCCCGAGACGAGAATAAAGGGCAGATCCAGGCCGTACCGGTGAACCATGGCCAGCGCCGACAGCCCACTGAACTTGGGCAGCGAGTAATCGGAGATGACAATGTCCCACGCTTGCGCGTCTAGGGTGGCCGCCATCTGGGCTTCGGTCTCTACCCTTTGCTGAAGGGAATACTTCAAACCGCCCCGCCGCAACTCCAGCAGCAGCAGTTCCGCATCGTCCGGATTGTCTTCAACAATCAAAACGCGCAAGGGAGATTCCTTATGGCAGCCCAACTCCATTCCTTAAGTCGGTCGGACCCGATTCTCCCATTAGCATTTCGTGGCGGATTCTTGCCGGCATCGTCATGCGGCTCGGGCGAGCATTGGCGGCGCCTCGTTCAGCACGAGCCAATAAAGCCCCAGTTGCTTCACCGCTTCGATGAATTGCTCAAAATCCACCGGTTTTCGGATGTAGCTGTTGACGCCAAGGCTGTAACTCTGCACCAGGTCCTGCTCCTCTTTCGATGAGGTCAGCACGACCACCGGCAGGAGCCTGGTTCGGGCATCGGCACGCAGACGACGCAGGACCTCCAATCCATCCACTTTCGGCAGCTTAAGATCCAGAAGAACGACTGTGGGCATGATGTTCAAATCGCGTCCCGCGTGTGCACCAGTGCCAAACAGATAATCCAGAGCTTGAACGCCGTCCCGGGCGACAACCACATTGTTCATAACGTTGTTCTTCTTGAACGCACGTTTGGCTAACGCCTCGTCATCGGCATTATCTTCGACCAGGAGAATTACTTTTTCGTCATTGCCCATTGGAACCTCTCCGCATGAAATCCACCTCTCCCTCGCCGCGACGCACGGTCTAAAGTGAGAAATGGAAAGTTGCCCCCTCGCCCACCACGCCTTCGGCGCTGATGCGCCCGCCGTGGCGGTTGATGATCCGTTGTACGGTCGCCAGCCCGATGCCCGTGCCTGCAAATTCCTCGTTCGCATGCAATCGCTGGAAGGCGCCGAAAAGCTTGTGCGCGTAGGCCATGTCGAATCCGGCCCCGTTGTCTCGGATAAAGAATCTTCGCGTGCCATTTTCGCCTACGGCACCGAATTCGATACGCGCGCCTTCACGTTTGGCGGTAAACTTCCAGGCGTTGCCCAGGAGGTTATCGAGGACGATCCGCAGGAGTCGAGGATCGCCTTCAACGTGCAGGCCATCAGCGATTTCAAACTGGGTACGTCGGTCGGGCTGAGCTCTTTGAAGGTCCGCGGCCACCGCGCGCGCGACGTCGCTGAGATCCACTCTAGTTTTCGACATCTCGCTTCGACTGACGCGCGAGAGTGCCAGCAGATCGTCGATCAACTGGGCCATCCGTTTCGTGGCGGCTCGCACCCGCTGGAGATAATCAAGAGCTTCGGGCTCCAAATTAGCGGCGTGGTCTTCCATCAAGGCCAGGCTGAAGCCGTCGATGCTACGCAGCGGCGACCGCAGGTCGTGGGAAACGGAATAGCTGAATGCTTCCAGTTCCTTGTTGGATGCTTCAAGGCGGACCGCGTGACTCTGTAGATTCTCGTTGAGCTTCCTGATTTCATCTTCATTGCGTTTTCGCTCGGTCACATCCCGTGTGACCTTCGCGAAGCCGCGGAGTATGCCTTGCTCATCGCGAACCGCCGAGACGGTGACGTTCGCCCAGAAGCGCGAGCCATCCTTGCGGACGCGCCAGCCTTCCTCCTCGAATCGCCCGGCTTTTGTAGCAATTTCCAGTTCCCTGGGCGGTTTGCCCTGATCCTCGGCCGGATAGAACCTGGAGAAATGCTGGCCGATGATTTCCTCGGCCTTATATCCTTTGATGCGCTCAGCGCCTGCGTTCCAGCTTACGACAAGGCCAGTCGCATCGAGCATGATGATGGCATATTCCTGGACGCTTGTGATGAGCAAGCGATACCGTTCATCGGCCTCGCGAAGTTGTCGCTCAACCGCTTTTCGGGCCATCACACCACGCCGCACGATCAGCCCGGCCACCAAGACAACCAGCACCATTACTGAGCAGCCCACCGAGATCGTGATTGTGGTCCGACGAGCGCTCGCTGCCGCGTCGGCGGAGCGAGCCTTTACCACGTCTTCGCCCTGATTCCGCATTTCTGCCAGCACATGCCGAATTTCGTCCATGATCCGCCGGCCCTTGTCAGTTTTCACGACTTCAAGAGCGGCGGCGTATCCATGCTCGCGGCGAAGGGTGATGGTTTCGTTCAGCTCAGCGAGCTTGAGTCGGATGAGTGGCTCGATGCGGGTAAGACGTTGCTGTAATTCCGGATTATGGCTGCTTGATTGGCGAAGCGACTTCAGGTCCGCGTCAAGGCCAGACAGAGCAGCGCGATACGGTTCGAGGTACGCTTCTTCGCCCGTCAACAAGTAACCGCGCTGGCCCGTTTCAGCGTCTTTCAGCCGTGAAACCAAGTCGGTCAGGTGCAGAAGTTCATCGAATGCGGCGCCCTCAAGCTGATTCTGAGACACCAGAGCCCGTGTGCTTTGAATCGAAACAATGCTCACGAGGCATAGCATGAGCAGCGCGCCGACGAAGCCCGTCACGATCGTCCGCTCTAATGTCCAGTTGCGCAGAAACCTTGCCGTGGGTGTTCCTTCGGGCTGTCTTAGCAGTACCGCAACACTGAGGGCGAATAGCGCCGCCGCAGTGTTCAGCGCCATCGGAATGTGTGGCCCGATCTGATAGAGGGCCAAGACTGAAAGGAAATATCCGAGTAAAGATACGAATGCGATTGCTGCCGCGAATAGGCCTACCGGACTGGAACTTCGGCGCGCCCACTTCGCTGGACATAAGGTCAGGATGATTGAGGCCCCAAGAAAGATGAGGCAGAACGCAGTATTGGGGGCCATTTGATTGTCCCCCAGACTTGAGTGAAACAGCAGGGTGTCGAGGCCGCCATGAAAGCCGGCTAGATAGGCGAACAGCCGCGAGGTTCCCCCGGCGATCGCCAAAATGGACAAGAAGCCCGCGGTTAGGAATTGCCATCCCCATCCCGGCTCATTCGGTATCAGCAGTAGTGCGGTGCCGCACGCAATGACGAGCACCGCGACGAGAGGATTCATCGCGATCGGCAAGCCAATGCTGCGTAAAGCATGAGAGCCGACCATCCAACCCATCAACGCCGCGCAGCCCGAAAAAATGGCTCCGACACAACAAATGATAAAGAAGGCTCGAAGAGTCAGCATCCACCGACGATTTGCCGAGGCACGGTCCGCCTTCATTGTCGATTCTCGATTCCGATTCCCATGTGATGTTATCGGTGCATGGGTGGCGCGAGGATTACGAATACTGTCGGTTGGCCGGCCATCGGGAGTGCTCGATCTCGCAACCGGCAGCTTTTACAACCGTCACGGCAATCACCGCTAACTTCACACGTGGCGGGCGCGGTCAGACCACAATGCTTCAAAAGAGAAACGGGCCTTCGGCCCTGAAATTCCTATTTCGCTTCGGAGGCGATCTTCACCAGTCCGATGTGTGGCCGTCGGATCCGTGTTGACGTATGCCGAGATTCGCGGAAACGGTCATTTGAGTTCAGGTGCTTCTGTGGATGGCTGCGACTTAACCCCCACGCTGTTGACCGTGATGACGGTGTACGTGTGCTTCTCACCGGCCTTTGCGGTGGCGTCCAGGTATCTGGTTTCCCTCAGCGGCCAGACCGGTGTGTCATGATAGGTCATGCCCTGGAAGATCGGCCGCCCGTACTTGCCGCGGTCCGGCCCCACAGCTGCCAGTTTCTGGCCGTCGCGCATAATGATGAACTGCTTGATTCCACTCTCAAAATCGGCCTGGGCGATCCAAGAGACTTCGGTGCCCCGATCGCCACGGTCGATCGTCTTCACATCGGTCGGAGCCGGGGGTGGCGTCGTGTTGCTGACGGCGCCCGTCTTGACGTACTCGACCCACGCCTTGGCGACTGCCTCATTGGGTAACCAGACCGCTTCGTCCACATTACCCTTGAACTCAGCCGCAGGCACGGCCGCCGCATCCGTGGGGTCCTTCTCGACGAGCGTCGCAAGCCAGCCCTTGCTCAGGTCAACAGGCTTGAGAGTCTGATCTTTGGACCCTTTGTCGGGCAGACGCATCGCCATGCAGGCATCGAGGTACGGAATAGCCAGATAGCGGCTGTCGCCGCACTCATGGCCGGTCCGCGGGTCGGGCGCAAAGCCGACCGGCGCGCCCTTCGCCCGATACCGCTTGAACGTGGCCAGCGCGCCGTTGTACGGGCCGACCTCCTTCGCACCTGGGTTGCCCATCTCGGGGACTCTGTAGGCCGCCTCGGGGGGTGTGGGCTGCGGGAACTCGGTCCGCCTGCGAAACATCTCTGCCGCGCCCGACCGCATCCAAACTGCCACGTCCCAAGGCAGTTGGTCATCCACTAGCAGAACGCGTGGCGGCTTTGCTCGCTCTTGCTTCTGGGCAGCCCAGCGTTCCAAATTCGATAGACAGGTGGCGGCAACACTGATTTGGTTGAAGCTGCTAGCAAAAAAAACCTACGCGGCTGCGATACGGTCGAAGTCACCGCGGATTTCCTCATCAAACACGGATGCGGCATCGTTCCCGCCTATTCGCTAGCCGAGGCCGGGGATGTTGCTTCTCCTACTTCGTGGCGCGCGCGGATATGGAAAGAGCGGTGTTGCAAGATAAGGAATTCCTGGCCTGATAGTTAGTGTCAACTCAAATGCAGTCTTCACGCCGCTATCAATCTTGGATTTAACGCCCTTCCATAATCGACGTGGCGGATCGAATCGCGGCGGGCATGGCTTTGGCAACGGCCTGATAATTGACCGTCATGAATTTCCCATGCCCCGACGTTTGTCGGGTCGAACACCAGGCGAATTTCGCATCGATCAGCTTTTGATCGACCTTTGACGACAAGAGAAAATCGATCAATCGCCTGGCGGACTTTTCGTGCTTGGCGCCGGCCACCAGACCTACCGTGCAGGGCATCGCCAGCGTCCCGTCTTCTCCCGGCCTTTGGTCCGGGAGTATCAGATCAACGGGGCCAATATTGGCCGATGCGTCGGCGGCGTCATCATTGTCACAAAGGCCCGCCTTCAAGTCGCCGCGGGCGACCGATTCGGCCGCAATCGAATTGCCGCCAACGAGCGTTACTTTGTTGTCATACAAACCGCGGAAGAAGGCATCGGCTCTGCTCTTTCCCCAGAGTTCGTACAGCGCCGCCACATGCCCGCCGGTCGTCCCGGCCGTCGGACGCGCAATAGCAATCTGCCCCTTCAACTCGGGCCGGATCAAATCGCTCAAGTGCGTCGGCTTCATGGCGCCAGCGCTGTGCAACGAAACCAATACCCGCACTCGTAGAACATTTCCCGCCCAGCGACGCTGCGGATCCTTGAATTGGCTCGGTATATCGGCCGCGGAGGGAGAATCGTATGGGGCAAGCACGCCTTCATCGGCAAGGTTGATCGTTAAGAAGCATTCGTTGTCCCACCACACGTCCGCCTGCGGATGATCTTTTTCGGCGCGCAATTTCTCCGATAAGCCCACGCTTTTGCTCGCCTCGGCATCCGTCACAAGCTTAACGTCAATGCCGGTCTGCTTCTCAAATTCGTCGATCAGTGGCCGCGCATAGGGCTCGTCCACGCTTGTGTAGAGCACGACCGGCCCCCCGGAGTCACCCGAGCCATGTGCGCCACTGGGCTTGCAGCCGATCGGAGTAATTCCCATCACGACCAGAGCAAACAGAGCAAGCAAATTAAGAGTTAGTCGATTCATATTCAGGCAACTGTGGGAAGATGAGAGCAAAACCGTATCGCGACCAGTTTCGCGCTTCGCGACGGGCAAACAGGCCGAGCACGATTCCGAAGATCAGATGCGCGGTGAGCGTTGCCACCACAAAGCGCACCGTCATGCCGATTCCAAAGAATCTTGTGTAAGGCGTAAACAGCATCGCCAGCTCAAGACCGACCGCCAGCACGATAGCCCAAAGCCAACTGCGTTTGGCTGGATCTCCGATCAATGCCATATACATGATACCGAACGTCACGCCGTTGGAAAAGTGATAGATCCATCCAACCGCGTGCGTCAAAAGCTTGTATTGCGAATCGGTTTGTTGAAGCGAATAGGGTCGGCCCAAGATCATTGCTCCAAACTGCGGAAAAACCTTGTAGAGCGGAAGCCGAATGCACATCGGCCCAATTCTATCGATTGCCGCGATCACCCAGGGCAGCCGGTACAAATCGTACGCGAGCGCGGCCAGCAAACCGCCAACCGCGCCGATGACGACAGCGCGCCAAAGCCTTCGGTCGCCCTTCGCGAGATCGATCAATGCAATCAGGATCAGCGCCGCCGTGGCAGGGATTTCGACGTACAACGTAAACCTCTGCATCGAGCATATTCGATAGAATTCCGACAGCAGCGACCAGATGGAGGATGCCGCCAGGAAGAAAACCAGCGTTCTCCCAGGCGGTGACCAGGTGAGGAAAGCACGAAACGACGACCGCGTGGGTTTCATGGTTTGCATTCTAATCGATTGGCCGCACACGGCCGAGCCTCGCCACAAATCAGGACGGTATGCAGCCATACGATCCGTTTGATCAACCGCGGTACAGGGCCGGTGGCGGTGGATGCCATCGTCGTCAATTAACACCTGTCCCAAGGTCCGCATGTTGCGACAATTGTGGCCATCTGCCCATATTCCGGCGGGTTATATCAAACAAGCGAAATGGACGACTGAATAGGGACGTTGACAGACTCAGCGGAAAGGAACCTCATCCCACGGTCAACATCAAGCGGAGAAAGGAAATGACGTTCAGGCGCATGCCACGCGGCACGAAGGCACTCCTCCTGCACCTAAAATGCCCTCGCGCGACCAGTGTAGATACTCTCACAGTCACGCGACGCGACGGCCAATCGTCCCTACGCTGTTGTTCACGGTCGCGACCACTCACACTGGTGGCAAAGGATCATGCACGTGCACTTCCACATCATGATCCAGCCGATCATCCTTCAGCGGGATTGTGTTATCCTGTTGCTCTTGGCCATCCACGATAACGGTTGGCGCGACCCCGTGATCTTTCCGCCGAATAACCCGAATGTGGTAGAACGTTTCCCGATAGCGGTAATGAACTTTGAACGAAGACCAGGATTGCGGCAGCGATGGAGTGATCCGCAGCTTGTCGACTTCCAGCCGCACATGGAGTAGAGATTCGGTGATCAGACGATACATCCAACCGGCTGAGCCAGTGTACCACGTCCATCCGCCGCGCCCCACGTGTGGCGCGACTGCGTAGACGTCGGCGGCTATGACATATGGCTCGACGCGATAGATCTTGGCGGTGGAGTTTTCGAGCGCATGGTTGATCGGGTTCATCATCGCGAACAATTCCCACGCCTTTTCTGAAGCAGCGATCGATGAGAACGCCATCGCGCTCCAGATCGCCGCGTGGGTATATTGTCCGCCGTTTTCCCGCACGCCAGGGACGTACCCTTTGATGTAACCGGGATTCAATCCTGATGTGTCGAATGGGGGATCGAGAAGCTGTATGAGCTTGTCGTTTGCGCGGACCAAGCGTTTAGCGACGCTGTCCATCGCAACCGCCGCGCGATCGCTGGGTGCCGCCCCAGAGAGCACGGCCCAGCTTTGCGAAATGGAATCAATCTGGCATTCCGGATTCGTCGCAGATCCCAAGGGCGTGCCATCGTCGAAGTAGGCCCGGCGATACCAGGCGCCGTCCCAGCCATGCGCTTCGATGTTCATACGAAGATTTTGTGCCACAACGCGGTATTTTTCGACGATGTCGTTATCTCCGACTTTTTGAGCAAGTATGATGAATTGATCAAGCACCTGATAAAGGAAGAATGCCAGCCATACACTCTCGCCTTTGCCTTTCTCACCGACCAGATTCATGCCGTCGTTCCAGTCGCCACAGCCCATCAGAGGCAATCCGTGTTCTCCGAAACGCAACCCATTGTTGATCGCGCGGAGACAATGTTCGTAGAGGGTTCCGACATCGTCGGAGACGCGCGGGAGATCGTAATAGGCATCTTCTTCCGGGCGAACCGCTCGGCCGTCGATGAAGGGCACGCGCTCCTGCAATATACCGCTATCACCGGTCGCCAAGACGTACCGGCAAGTCGCAAACGGAAGCCAGAGATAGTCATCGGAGAAATGGGTTCGTACGCCGCGTCCCATGGGCGGATGCCACCAGTGCTGCACGTCCCCCTGACGGAACTGATGCGCCGCCGCACGCAGCAGGTGTTCACGTAGAAGTCCTGGCTCCGCGTGGATGAGGGCCATCGCATCCTGCAATTGATCGCGGAATCCAAATGCTCCACCGGACTGGTAAAACCCGGTTCTTGCCCACATACGACACGCTAATGTCTGGTAGATCAGCCAGCCATTGGTCAGAAAGTTCAGGGCCGAATCTGGCGTTTCGACGTACAGTGCACCAAGGGTTTTTCCCCAATAGTTCCATACCCCATCTAGCGCCTGTTGCGCGCTGGCTGTGCCGCGGAATCGGAACGCAAGTTGGCGCGCATGATCTTCATTTTCAGCCGCGCCGAGAAGGAAGACGATGTCCTTGTCTTGTCCATCTTCCAAAACAAGCTGCACCTGCATCGCCGTGCAGGGGTCAAGCCCGGCACCAACGCGACCTGAAAGACGAACGCGCCGCATGCTCGCGGGATTCGAGGGCGTGCCATTGCGCCCCAAGAATTCGGTTCGATCGGCCGTCACTGTGCGGATCGGCTCGCTGCAATCGACAAAGGCGACTCGTCCGGGGAACTCGGAATTGTACGCATTATGCGTGAACAGCGCCCCGCTGATTGGGTCCAGTTCTGTGATCACATGCATCAATGTTTTGTTTCTCAATTCGCCCAGCACCCATTCCCAATACCCCGTTACCGAAAGCTGGCGCGTCCGGCCAGAACGGTTTGAAATCCGAAAACGCATAAATTTGACTGGTGCGTCGATGGCGACGAACTGGCAGAGCTCACTGATGATTCCATCCTCGGCGTATTCGAAGATGCTGTAACCAAAGCCGTGACGGGCGACGTAAGGATTGAAGCCGCGGGTGGGAAGCGGCGACGGTGACCAGAATCGCCCCGTCTCCTCGTCGCGGATGTACATCGCTTCGCCGCTGGTATCGCTGACCGCGTCGTTGTACCACGGGGTCAAACGAAACTCGTGGCTGTTCTCCGACCAGGTATAACTGCCACCGCTTTCGGAAACGATGGTGCCAAAGTTGGAGTTGGCGAGCACATTGATCCACGGTGCAGGCGTAGTTTGCTCGGGGGAGAGGATCATGATGTACTCTCGCCCGTCAGGACTAAAGCCGCCCAATCCATTGAAGAAGGTCAAGTCACGCTCGGGCACTTCGGCTGCTGTTGGAGGCTCAGGCTTGCGGCGAAGTGGCTTGAACCGCGCAAACGTCGGCTCGGCGCGTGCTTTAATATTCACCTGCTCGGACAACGTCCCGCCTTCATCTTTCAAGACGACGCGTGCAACCGTCTGGAGAAGCGCGCGATCCTCCTCTGACATCTGCTCGCCGCGACGAACAAAGATGCCTCCGGCCTTGTCCACCATCGCTGCTTCGGCGCTGGCAGCAACAATATCCATGATCCGGTCCTGAAGCTCCTGTCGATAGCCCGAGGTGTCCTCATTCCAGATCACCAGATCGACGCTGAGCCCCTTCATCCGCCAATACGCATGCGCCCGGAGTAACTCGTGAATCAACTGAATTTTGCCCCGATCGCGAATCCGAATCAGGACGATGGGCAGATCTCCGGAGATTCCATATCCCCAGAGGCCCGATTGCCCGCGCCGATTGCGCGTCAGCACACTTGCCTGAGCGCGGTGGACCGAGGACGCGTACACCAGCGAGCCGGCGAGGCGGCAGAACACCTGAGCATCGGCTTCACTGGCATTGAGCTGGCGGAGCAGAACCTGGCTGTGCGTCCAAGCAAGCTCGAAAACTCGATCGGCCAGACGCGGGTCGTGATATTTGTCCATCATCGCGACCACGGCCTCACGAGATTCACCTACGCCGCAGATCAGATCCACGCGCACCATTTCATTCGGTTTCAGATAGATCACGTGTCGAATGCTGACGATGGGATCGAGCACCGACCCGGCGCTGTCAGACAAGGGCCCGTCCATTGCTATGGGGTTCACCAGCGTCTTTGTTCTGCCAATGAACTTTGCCCGATCCGTCTCAAACGATGCTTCACAAGTAGTAGCACCGCGTACGGTCATCAAGTGCACCATCCACGGTGGATGTTCATGCACGGACCGCGGGCGACGCGTGCAAATGATCGCGTGCCGATTTCGGATGAGCTCGGTCTGCACGAACAGATTGCTGAACGCCGGGTGTGACAAGTCCTGTGCCTGCTGGGCGAGCACCACCTCAGCGTAACTGGTGACCTCGATGCTGCGCGGACCATCAGATCGATTCGTGATCGTCACTCGTCTAAGCTCAACGTCATCTTCAGAAGAAACGCTGATCTCGGTGTGCGTTTCAATTTCGCGGTTGCGCTGCCGGAACTCGGCGCGGGCCTGTGTAAACACGGCCTCATACAGTTTTGATGGTTTCAACGTCGGCTGAAACGCGGTCGACCAGAACTCGCCGCTTTCCAGGTCGCGCAAGTAGAGAAATATTCCATGACAATCACGCGTGACGTCTTCGCGCCACCGCGTAATGGCTACGTCGCGCCAACGGCTGTATCCGCCGCCCGCGCTCGTGATGACGACGTGATATTGTCCGTTGGACAGTAAATGGACTTCCGGAACCGGCAGGCCCGGATCGGCAATCACGCGCATCGCCCCCTGCTGATCCGGTAAAGCGTCGCGCGTGATATTTGCTTCGGTTGTGTGCGGGAAAACCGGATTGCTTACCTGGGGAGCGCGCTCCTGAAGCAAAAGATCAGTTGCACGGAGCATCGGATCGGCATCAAAGCGGCGCTGCATCGGCAGGTCCAGAAGCAGGTGCGCCAGCGATAGGAGGCTCATCCCCTGGTGGTGCGCCATGAACTGCCGCACGAGCGCATACGTTTGCCCGTGTGTGAGGCGCGAGGGTGTGAAATCGATTGCTTCATAGAAGCCATAATCACCGCACATTCCATCCTGAAACATTCGCTCCATGTTTCGGCACGCAGCTTCCGGTGCCACCATCAGCGCCATCGCGGTCGCGTATGGAGCAATGACAAGATCTTCGGCGAGCCCTCGCTTCAGTCCCAGGCCAGGAACGCCGAAGGCTTTATACTGATAATTCAGTTGTGCATCGATCGTGTTGTAGCCGGATTCTGAGATGCCCCAGGGCACACCGCGCTGTCGTCCATAATCGATCTGGCGTTGCACAATCGCCTTGCAGGTCTGGTCGAGCAACGTTTTTTCATACGTTGGCATGACCAGCAGCGGCATCAGGTACTCGAACATCGAGCCGCTCCAACTCAGCAACGCCGGCGCCCCACCCGTGGTTGTCAGCAGACGGCCCAGCGCAAACCAGTGGTCCATTCCTGCTTGTCCCTGAGCGATCGCAACAAAGCTTCCCAGCCGTGCCTCTGAAGCCAGCAAGTCATAGAAGCTGCTATCGAGGCGCTGGTCAGAGACGTTGTAGCCGATGGAAAAGAGCTTGCTTGAACTGTTCACCAGGAACGCGAAATCCATTTCGGCAAACTCGCGACACTGCTCCGCAAGTTGCTGTAATGCTCCGATGCGCGAGATCGCAAATCGCGAAGACTCACAGACCGTTCTCCGCAGCGTGGCGATCCATTGCATGGATTGGTCTTCAATCGGATCTGACTGAATCCCATCAATGAGCGGAAGAATCGTATGCCCCAATTGGGCTATCTCGCGCAGGGTCAGTGGTCCGTCCAACCGAACCAGGGTCTCGCGCAATGCTGTCAATTTCTGAATCTGTGTATCGGAGCCCACCACCCAAAGGCCGTGCGGACACGGTGATAGCTTTGCCCATCCCGCGACTCGCAGCAATTCATCGTGATGTTCCAGGCACGTGCGCTCCAGTGTTGCGGCCCACCAGTTCATCTCGGGATCGTTGCCAGCGACAGCGCGAATCTCGGTTGCTGCGGCGCCGAGTTGCCTCAGAAGCACTTCGGCTGCGCTCATCGCGTTGGGCAGAGTGGCAAGGCCATCCTGAAGACGCTGGATCTGGTGTATCACGTGCGGGGGCACCAATCCGCGCCGAAGCTGACGATCCGACTGATGAAATCCCAGTGCGATGTCAAGTAACACGCCTATCGTGTCACGAAGGCCCTCGAACGTTCGCATCGTGAGCACCGGAGCATCAATGAGCTCGATTAATCCCGAGCGAAGCACAAGCAGGTTGCCGACGAGATTGCCACTGTCGACCATTGAGATATAGCGAGGCGATAACGGCCCAAGCGTCCGGGTGTCGTACCAGTTGAAAAAGTGCCCACGATACCGCTCCATCCTGGCCAGCGATTGAAAAGTCTTGGTGGTCCGGTCGAGCAACTGGGCTGCCGAGCAGTAGCCAAAATCGTATGCGGCGAGATTCGCAAGCAGTGCCATTCCGATGTTCGTAGGGCTGGTCCTGGGGGCCACCGTTAGCAATGGACGCTCTTGTACGTTGTCCGGCGGAAGCCAGTTTTCTTCTGCGGTGACAAATGTTTCAAAATAGCGCCAGGTTCGCCGCGATAGTTTCTGCAGGAATCGACGCTGCTTGACTGACAAACGAACGGGGGGCGATAGAAGAGGACGGCTGAGCCACCAGGCCACCGCTGGCGACAGGGCCCACATCACCAGAAACGCAAAGGCGGCAGGTGGTAAGCTCCGGTCGGTGCTGGCAAACAATAGCGTCACCAGAATGGCGATCACAGGCCCGATCCACATCGCGCGATAGAAGGCCAGAAAATCGCTGCGTTTTGACTGCTCGGCGTTGCTCGAAGTCTGCCATTCCAGGAGCCGTCGCTTCGTCCACATCACTCGCACAAGCGAGCGAACAACCGCGTCCAGGCTGATCCAAGCCTCATACGCAAGAAAGATCAGCGCGAAAAGAAAATGCAGTGATCGCTTTCGCAGCATCTGTGCTGCCAGCCGCAAATGCATCGCCCGTGGCACATCTGGCGGCTTGCGAGCGAGGGACGTAAGAAGCTCAAGGATCGGAATCGTCGCCAGCACAGCGATCACGAAAAGGGTCGATACAGTCGCAATCGAGCGATTCATCGTGAACCAGCAACCCAGCAGCAGAACCAGCATCGCGATGGGCACGAGACTGCGGCGGAGGTTGTCGAAGATCTTCCATCGCGCCAGCGCCGAAATCGGATTGCGGGTTCGCAATGAACCTAGAGCCGATACACGCGGAAACAGCCACGATGCGATCTGCCAGTCGCCGCGCATCCAGCGATGACGCCGGCTCACGTCAGTTGAGTGGCGCAACGGAAATTCCTCATACAGTTCCACATCGCTAAGCAGCGCCGATCGGGCGTAGGCGCTTTCGAGCAAGTCGTGGCTGAGGATGGTGTTTTCAGGAAGTTCACCACAGGTCAGTTGGAACGCGTCAACGTCGTAAATCCCCTTGCCGATAAATGACCCTTCGCCGAACAAATCCTCATAGACATCAGATACGACGCGCGTGTAGGGGTCTACGCCGGCATCACCGGCAAACAATCGGGCGAACCACGAGCCTTGAGAGGCCGGCAGACTCACGCCGACGCGAGGCTGAAGGATGCCATAGCCCTCGATCACACGTCGTCGCTCGGCATCGAAAACCGGACGATTCAGGATGTGAGCCATCGCGCCCACCATGTGCCGGGCCGAGTCGCGGGGAAGCTGCGTATCGGTGTCCAGCGTGATGACGTAACGAACTTCCGAGAGCGCGCCGGTGTCGCCAACGATTTCGCTGAACCGATCCGATCCGCCGCGCAACAGCGCGTTCAACTCCGTTAGTTTTCCTCGCTTACGCTCGTAACCCATCCAGGCGCCTTCCTGTGGATTCCATCGCCGCGGACGATGGAACAGAAAGAAAATGTCAGAGCGATCGGCGTGGTATTTCTGGTTGAGAGCGGCGATACCTTCACGCGCTAGGCGAATCAATTCTTCATCAGTGGGCATGACCTCCTGAGCTGCGTCCTCAAAATCAGTCAACAGGCCGAAGTCAAGATTTTCATCCCGGTTGGCCAGATAGCGAACCTCCAGCCCGTCAAGCAATTCCTCCACGCGCTGGGGGCTGGAAAGCATGGTTGGAACAACGACAATCGTCCGGCACTCCTGTGGGATTCCCGAGCTGAAATCCATCCTTGGCAATGAGCGCGGCTTGACCAGCAGCGTCGTCAGCCAGTTGGCGATCCCAACACCGAGTTGCGAGGCACAGAGCAGAGCCAGCGGGATGATCGCCAGGCTCGCCTTGTGACCTTCGTGCTGCCAGAGCGAAAAAATAAACAGCGCGGTTGCCGCGATCGTGGTCGTCAACACGACGAACAGATAAGCAACAAGCGGATACTTTCGAAGTGCGCTGGCGACCACGATGCGTAGCGGACGCCGCGCGTGCGTCAGCGATTCCAGCCGTTTCCGTCCATGATCGATGAGGTAAAAACCTACGTGCGACGCGCGCGCGCGAGGTGTGTCCACCGCATTGCTTGCAGCAAGGTTGATCGCCTGGCGGGCGACGTCGCATTCTGAAATCGAGCTGCGCTTGGCGATTTGCTCGACGCCGTGGCGATAATAATCGCGCGTAAGAAACGCCATACCAGCGTAAATGTGGCCCGGATCGGTTCGCAGGATCTTTTCAACCGCACTGTGAGTCTCTACGAAACTGCGCCAATCGGTTGAACCCAGAAATCGAAGGCTGGTAATACTGTTTCCGATCGACACTTGATCGGCCGCCTGAGCCTGACCTTCCGCCTGCACAAGACGCTCACTGCTCAACCCCCGCTCGGCAACGCAATGCTCAATCCATGACATTGCGAAAGTGATATGTGGGATTTGTCCCTGCAGATGGCGGGTAAATTCGGACAGAAATGCGCCCGACAGCGGCGCGTTCGTCCGCGCCATGTCTGCCAACACCAGGATCAGGTCGGTGGGGTTCTTCTCGACGACCTTGAGCATTTTCTCCGCCCAGTCCACCGCCAAATCACGATCGCGGCGCCCTTCGGCCAGGCGAACCGCGACGCGCCGCAGATTCTCGATCAGCGCCAGCCGCAGCATGATCGGAATGGCCCAGAGCTCTCCGAGTTTCAGCGGTGTGACCGTCTGATACGCCGCGATGAATGCACCTAAGCTGCTCGCATCAAGCCGACCATCGACATGAGAAATGAGCTCCAGCGCGATTCCATAGACGCGCGGGTATTTCGCCCAGGCGCCGTTGGCCAGGCGTGGTAATTCGCGGCTGTAGGATCGCGGGAGATGATGCCGGGCCGTGCGAACCTGTTCTTCGATGAGATAGAAGTTATCCAGCAACCATTCCGCCGCGGGAGCGATCCGCCGAGCTCTCCCCACCGCTGCTGTGATCAGATCGTATGTGTCGATCAGGATGCGATTGTTCTCTTCCAGGCGCGGCAAGAGCTTGTCCGGTACCGTTCCCCGCGCCAACTCATGTGCGGCGGCGAATTTCGCGGCGTGTTGTTCGAGTTGTTCCACGCTGAACAATTCGGCGCGCAGGGGCGGTTCCGGTCTCGTTTGAGCGTGCCCATTTCCACCAACGGACATTTTGAATGGAATCAGGCGTCCGATCTTCCGGCCGATTACAGGAGCATGCACCGGCAACTCTTTTCTTCCGGCTTTTCACCGAAGAAGCCGCCGTCACGAGTTAGTAATGCAGAAATAGGCAACAGTGTTGAGAACTGTCTCTGCCAAGAACAACGCGAAAGTGGTCATGCAATTTTACGCTGAAGCGATCTAGCTAGCGAGCACAGGTCTGCGATTTCACGGAGAAAAGCAATTGGCGAGAGTCTTGCGATTACTGGGGCTCCGCCAGCGGGTTAATCGGATTCTTGATGCAGCAGGGCCGGCCTAGAAGCATCAATACTCAATGGTAGCGCACCACAAGATCGGCAGGGATCAGGCGAAGCAATGGAAACAGGGATCGATGGGGGATTGGGCTAACGAATCAGACGCGGTTGCCGTGAACGTCGCATATAAAGGCGTGCCGGCCGATGGGAGGCCGCCAAGGCTCGATCAAGCTTACGTTGACCGTGCTGGGGATGCGATCGACCAACAACTAGAAAAAGGCGGCATCCGGCTGGCGATACTGCTCAACCGATGCTTTTCTCGATAGGCTGACGCCCTGCTGGCTGTGATGGATAGTTGATTGGTTTGGGATAGCCAGCCCATGTTGGCGGGTCGAATTGGCGGGAAGTCATCTGCTTTACGGGCGTGAATGAATTGACCGCAGCATGCAGAGCATGGCGGGCGGCCAGGATCGTTTGGAACATTGCATCATCGGTATACCACCCCACCACCTGCATCCGTTTTATCAGTGCGTCCAGTCCGTCCCGCTGCCTGACCCCATTCGCCTTCAGCCGGCGGCGCTGTTCGTCGGTCAATCCATTGACGTTCATTCGCGCAAAATAGTCGGAAGTCAAGGCCGGCGGCAGCGAGATATGGCAGGATTGGATTGATGTTAATCGAACAATTCTTTGCATCCGATCGCCCAGAGGCTAAGATGCAGGTCCAGTCGGCGGTCCCGCAGCGAAGTCTCCCCCCTTCTTCGCTACCCGCCGACTTTTTTTATTGCGCGTATCGAACAAATACGACGAGCCGCGTAACAGACTTGCTGGCGCAATCCAAAGGCTGCCCCTTGTCGTTTCATGGACATTGCCGGCTGTCGATTGTCCCCAGCAGATCCCACCATGAAATGCAGTCGCACCAGCTCCCTTGCGATTATCCGAAAGACGCTGGCGACAGGCTTCAGTGCAAAGCAATTTCAAAACTGGTTTTGAGATCCGCTCGTCCGCATGACGAATCAGGCACGCAATTGATATGACTTTCACCGGCCAGCAGACCCTTCTGGGATTCGATGGGCGGGCTGGGAAATGAAAACACAGTCCTCTCTTCATACGGCATGCGTCGTTGCACCAGATGAATTGATACGGCTCAACACGCCCCGTTGAGCCCGTTCCTCTGTTACCAGCTCATCCTTTCAACCGCCTTCGACAAATGCTCATCGAATTTGGCTTTTTCCCCGAGGACTGCTTCCACGAGTCCATCAAACAGCCCATATTTCAGGTAGGGCCAATTTGTTCCCAAAGCCATGATTTCCTCGGATATTACCGCCCTGACATCCCTGCTACCTCGCCGCGCACTTTGGGCCGCGTGATACATCCATCTGCCGAAAAAGATATATCCGCCTTCATCCGACGTTCTCGATCGAAATGCGATTAGGTATTCCAGCTTGTCAAATGCTAAATCAAATTCAGCATCGTCGGTAAAGAACGGCCGAACAAAAGGCTTCACGCGTTGAAAGAGGAATTCACTGACCGGAGCAAATAGCGGTCCTTGATCTGGTGGCAGCCTCGCCCGTCGTGCGACTTCGGCCTGCCAACGGCTTCAATGGGGCCGCGCTTCATCAGCGCGGAAGGCCAAGCCTTGCGTTCCGCTGGCCAAAACCAGATTGCGCTTCAATGGGGCCGCGCTTCATCAGCGCGGAAGGCAAAGGGCGCGGCGGATTACGCGACCGAACACGCGGACCTTCAATGGGGCCGCGCTTCATCAGCGCGGAAGGCGACTCGAATGTCCACTGCTGGCGGCAGGGAATGCCCCTTCAATGGGGCCGCGCTTCATCAGCGCGGAAGGCGCGCTTCCAGAAAAATAGCCGAGCGCCGCCGCGCACCTTCAATGGGGCCGCGCTTCATCAGCGCGGAAGGCGGTGCGATGAGCAGGGGCGTCCCGCCGGCACTCAACCTTCAATGGGGCCGCGCTTCATCAGCGCGGAAGGCGATCTGACGAGCTACGCCTGGCGTGTGACGCCCTACCTTCAATGGGGCCGCGCTTCATCAGCGCGGAAGGCCGACGGCGTCGCGATCGCCGCCGGCGGCCTCATTGCCCTTCAATGGGGCCGCGCTTCATCAGCGCGGAAGGCCTATTCCTTTGGCACGATCACCGCCAACGCCAACATCCTTCAATGGGGCCGCGCTTCATCAGCGCGGAAGGCATGGATCGGACGCTCATCGCCAACGCTTCGACCGTCCTTCAATGGGGCCGCGCTCATCAGCGCGGAAGGCACCGAACAGTTCATGCTGTATCAGGTTCCCACGATCCTTCAATGGGGCCGCGCTTCATCAGCGCGGAAGGCGGCATTACTGACCGGCGGGATTGATGCCGAATTGCTCCTTCAATGGGGCCGCGCTTCATCAGCGCGGAAGGCGGCTCGACGCCGACGCGGTGATGTTGGACCGACCTTCCTTCAATGGGGCCGCGCTTCATCAGCGCGGAAGGCTCGCTGCCCGTTCTCGCTTCTCTTTCTCGCCGAGAAGGACCTTCAATGGGGCCGCGCTTCATCAGCGCGGAAGGCACGAAGCTGAAGGTTGCCTATGAAATCTGGCCCTTCCTTCAATGGGGCCGCGCTTCATCAGCGCGGAAGGCGACGATAAGGACGGCGTTCTAAAGCTGGAAACGCCCTTCAATGGGGCCGCGCTTCATCAGCGCGGAAGGCGAGGCGAGGCACCGTCCCAGATGCGAGTGGTGTGGAACCTTCAATGGGGCCGCGCTTCATCAGCGCGGAAGGCCTGATATTTTCAGGACCGATGAGGCTTGTCGATACCTCCTTCAATGGGGCCGCGCTTCATCAGCGCGGAAGGCATTCGCGGGCATGAATGGGTCGGGATCGCAGGTGGCCCTTCAATGGGGCCGCGCTTCATCAGCGCGGAAGGCAACGCCAATGGTTCATCCTATATCTACGCGATTAACCTTCAATGGGGCCGCGCTTCATCAGCGCGGAAGGCGCCTACCCGCATCCCAGGCGGCATCGCCCGCGGGCCTTCAATGGGGCCGCGCTTCATCAGCGCGGAAGGCGAAGCCACCGCATCGAAACGCACGCCACGCGCATCACCTTCAATGGGGCCGCGCTTCATCAGCGCGGAAGGCGGAGTCGAGAAAGACGGCGTAGGCATCGCGGCCATGCCTTCAATGGGGCCGCGCTTCATCAGCGCGGAAGGCACGATCTACGTCACTGAAACTGCGACCCATATGGCCCTTCAATGGGGCCGCGCTTCATCAGCGCGGAAGGCGGTTTACACGTGAGCACAATTACAAAGGGCGATGCAGCCCTTCAATGGGGCCGCGCTTCATCAGCGCGGAAGGCCTTACCAATTTCCGGCGGTGCGATGCCAGCCATCCCTTCAATGGGGCCGCGCTTCATCAGCGCGGAAGGCGCAAAGTGACTTGCACTGGCGCACCTACTAACGCTGCCTTCAATGGGGCCGCGCTTCATCAGCGCGGAAGGCGGTAGAGGTCTTCCCGCCAACAGTCGGAAATTCCATCCTTCAATGGGGCCGCGCTTCATCAGCGCGGAAGGCAGCATCATCCGCTAAGCACACCGACGACAGCAGCCTTCAATGGGGCCGCGCTTCATCAGCGCGGAAGGCATCAGCCACGATCTCCGATAAGTCCGATTACACCCCTTCAATGGGGCCGCGCTTCATCAGCGCGGAAGGCCACGTGTCCTTGTCGGTTTTGTCGGGGCAGGGAACCCTTCAATGGGGCCGCGCTTCATCAGCGCGGAAGGCATGTAAAAATCCGGATCAAATCAGGAGCATCTACCTTCAATGGGGCCGCGCTTCATCAGCGCGGAAGGCAGGCGAAATGCGCGCGGATCATGGCGACTGGATCATCCTTCAATGGGGCCGCGCTTCATCAGCGCGGAAGGCAAATTCCCGGCGCTGTTCCTCGGTGAGTTTGTCCTCCTTCAATGGGGCCGCGCTTCATCAGCGCGGAAGGCCTGTGACACACCAAACTCTTTGGCCAGCTCTCTCTGCCTTCAATGGGGCCGCGCTTCATCAGCGCGGAAGGCCCCGAACTCGAAGCGGACGACATTGATACGACCCACCTTCAATGGGGCCGCGCTTCATCAGCGCGGAAGGCGTTGCGAAGTCCACGTGGTCGATGAATCGGGTCAGCCTTCAATGGGGCCGCGCTTCATCAGCGCGGAAGGCTGCCGCACTCGCAAGGATTGGCGCGGGCAGCAGTTAAGAACACGGTAGCGAGAACCGGACAAATTCGCCAGTGTCGGAGGGCTGCGCGCGTACCCCGCAGCCCCATAAGTATTGAATTGCCAAAGAACGCGAGCATGCCCGGCACCTCCCTTCATGACCGCCGCACTCGCGGCACAATCGAACGATGCGCACCGTATTGCAGAATCGCGCACCGCCAGCGGCTGCGGTAAACCGGCAGAGGACGCCGCGAGGCGGCGACGATAGATGGACAACCGTGTCACGGCCTAATCACAAACCGCGAACAAACCCAGTCGCAGTTGCCGCCCCGCTCCCAACGTCAGCGGCCCCGCGCCTAGCCGCTTGAAGTATACCCGAACGTGGCAGGCGGGTAAGCCCTCCAGCCGGCGCGATCGCCGAACGTCCCCAGCGACTTCCGCACGTCCAAATCCGCGATAATTTCCCGTGGCAAGCCAATCTGATCGAAACAGCGAAGCAAAAGTCTCAGCCGCATTTCATATCGCTTGGGCGGGGGTGAAATTACGATATTTCCCGGTCGTGATTCTTTGCGAAGAGAATACAGATGAGGCGCCGATAGCGGCTCGATCTGTTTCGTCCATACTTCGTAGATCAACGGCTTTGGCCAGCAAAGACCGAACAACATCAACCGTGATCCCACAACTCCAGATTGGCCACACAAAAAATGTGTCCCGAGCACCCGAGCCTTCAAAGCATGTCGTCGCCAGACCGGATGCTGCTGGCATCGTGGGGAGCGACGGCAGCGCTTCAATTGCCAGCCGATTCGCGCCACGCATCGTTTTAATTGGATCGCAGCTAGGGTCATCCCACCGCGTTGCGTATCTCCGGTCGTCGGCAGGATCCCATCGTAAGTTCAAACCGCGGCCGTCGTCGGCATAGTCCCAGGTATGCAGTAGTGCGCGACGAATATGCGAGGATTCAGTTTTAGCTACAAGGTCTCGAAAAAATTTAAGAAAATGCTGGTGACCGCCCCCACTCATCGTGCGAAGGTCGGTGTCTTCGATGACCCCTTCATCGTTAGTACAAGCTTCACACCCGAATGCTGCAAAAAAGTCCACATCATCGCGATTTCCCGTGAGTACGAATTCATTAAAGGCAGAAATAAGATGTTCGCGGAATACGGACGACAACACGTTCAGATTGTCGCCGATGGAAAATGACGCGCGGGTGTTCGCAGCCTTCAATTGGGTATCGAGAATTTCGATTAGCTCGTCCACCGAGTAGGTCCCTTCAATGCTAAGTACCGGCCGCCATGCACCTTCGTGCTGTTGCCAGCTCATCCTCACTGTCTCATCCGGCAGTGCAAGCGTGAGCGTGCGCAGCGTGCCAAGCGCGGCGAGGAACGCGAGCGGATTAGAACCGTCGAGACCCTTGAGAAGAATGCCGTCACTGTCACTCATTGTGAGTCCTCTCGCTGATTGGGCAACTCCTCTTGCTCAGCGGCACTCGCCTGCTGGTCGGCCAGACGAAGAATTGATTCAAGCCAAGCCAAGCCCCACCAGCCGTGTCCGCGCGTTAGCTTCCAGAATCGTTCGGGAATCCCGGAGCCGAGATGGTAAGCCGGCGTCCAGGTCCGGCGCTTTCCCCGGTCAACTGATACGCCGTTTGCCTCAAGCGACAGGAGCTGAACGTCGTCCGGTTCATCGATTACAATGGGCGCGAAGGGCCGGGCATGACCGTGGTGTGCTGCGATGATATGGAGCAGCAGCTCCTGATCAATTTTATCTCCGTTGAGCAGTCGGTCGGTATTTTGTTCGACGATCTGCATCGATAGCATCTCGTGGCGGAAGCCTCGCGGCAGCATCGCCCGCTGACGGACGATTTCTTTTTCCGCCTGCGTTCGCCGCTGCCCGTCGCTTTTGCCCAGAAGCGTCGGGCGCTCCATTGCTTCGGCAGGCGTGATGCCCGCAAGCATGGCCTGGAACCGGCAATCGCTCTTGCCGAGATCGTGGAGCTGCGCGGCGGTGTGCATCGTTTGATTGTGGCCAACCGTGCGAAGGCCAATCACTAAGAGTGTAGCGTCGAGCCTCTCGACAACATGCTGTGTGTGGCATTCGAGTGAGACAGATCGGTTAAGCTCACTGAGGTTGTCGTTGTCATCATCTTCACTGATCGCCGGCGGTGCGGATTCCACCTCACCCATCTCCTCCGATTCGAGCAGACGTTTGAATACGATGACTCGGTGAGGCTCGATTTCCGTCGCATCCTCTTTATAAAAATGCGATTCAATGCGCGCGACTGGGCGCTCGTTCCATCCATGGGGGATGGCTGATCGAAGCGCCAACGCCTCGCGCACTTCCGCGTCGCGTAAGTCTCTGAGGAATTCATGATCAGGAAATGCGGGATGGATTCGCACTACCACGCGACGCCGCGCCTGACGCGTTGCTTTCTCGGCGATATCCACTGAGCGATCTATTTCGCGGCCGCGAGCCTCGCTTTGCTCTTCGGTTTCCCCCGCTGATCGCTCGTAGTTGGAATCCTGCGCGTAAGGAATGTGGCCGAAAACGGTCCAGCTCCGGCAATCGACCGGCATCACGACTGTATCGCCGGGTCTTAGCTTCCCCGGCTCAATGGTTGTTTCCGCTTCTTTGAAACCGCGCCAAATTACAACAGGATACCGCTTCTCGGACAATTCTTGCCCGTTAGCTGGCTTCAAATCGGCCTGGGTCTCCTCGATGGGCACATCCGCGTCACGGTCGGACTTTCCTTCACCCCGCATCCACTGTCTGACATCCCGCAGCGGGACGGTCATGCACTCCGCCGACGTGGGAGGGAGCAGGCGAACGATTTCCGGCCATTGCTTTGGATCGTCCCCCAAGTCTGCTCGCCAGCAGACGTTTACTTCCGCATTGTCGCGTTTTGGGCCGTGAATGAAGTAGCTGACGTCCGGCGACGGCAGCGGCTGCGGCGCAGTCTGGCAGAGGGCATCAAGATGCGCCGGCAACAAGATGGCCGCATCAGGGGCGGGAGCAAGCAACGGCTTCGGACAATCACGATCCAGATAGGTTTGGTGCTCGCGCTCCACCTCTTGCCAAAGCGGCGCGAACGCGGCAATACCGAAATTGATTCGATTCTCGGTATCTTTTTTCGACCAGAGCCAATCCCACGTATTTCTGAGCGCGCTTCCGTAAATGGGGTCGTCATCCTTGATTGATTCATCATTAGTGACAATCGCGGCGATTGTCCGGAACGGTGTCCCATCGGACATTTTTCGCCCCCGACGATTCAGTCGGCCAAACCGCTGCCGCAGGGCATCGAGGCTGGCGCACTCCGTGATCAATGCGTCGAAATCGTAGTCGGCACCGACCTCCAAGCATTGCGTGGCGACGATGAAAACCGGGTGGTCCAGTTGATCCGGCCGATCCGGACCGACCAGCGCGCGAAGTTTCTTCTGCACTTCATCCCGGTCGATTGGCCGCATTCGTCCGATGATGAGATGGGTTTTGGCGTTAGCGTCTGCGCGTAATTCGGAACGTAGCTTTTCTTCGATGTCGCGCGCCGTCTGCACGCGATTGACAATAATACCGACAGCCCTTGTAACATCTGACGTGCTTCCTATAGCCTGCTTCACGACCTCATCGACAATCGATTTCTTTTTATCGAGCTTGATGAGTGTGGCGGGTTTGTCGGCGTTCTGCCGCGACTTCAGCTTCGCGTTCCGAGGTTCTTCCCAGTTCTCTCCCTTCAGGCTGAACCGCTTGTCTTCAGGTATGTCGCCGGCAGGCGTCGCGGTCATCTGCACGAACGTCAGGCCGGGGGCCGAGGCACTTCGTCGGTAATGCGGCAGCCGTTGCATCGTTTGGCTAAAGGCTCGCGTGACGTGGGCTTCGTCGAGCAGCACGAGTGAGTCGCACGCGCACAAAGCCGCGTGAACAGGCTTCATTGAGTCTGAAACGCCGTAGCCTCGGAATAGAATTCGCGAACCCAATTGGTCGGCAGTAGTGCAGATAACCATCGGTTGGGTAAGGCTGCGTGCCCAAGCGTTATCTCGACAGATTCCTCCACGGAGTTGGACGGCATCTAATGGGGGCGTTTTAGCGTCATTACCGTTCTCATTCACCGAGCGAAGCGCGTCGGCCACCTTTTTCAGGATGGCGTCATTTTTGAGAGCGTTCGGCTGGTCATACAACAGTTTGGCAAGCTTCTTCGCCCGGTCGAACGCCTCGTCGACGATCACGCGTCGATTTACCGCAAAGAAAATGCGCCGGCCGACCGTGCGCCTTTCGGCGGGCAAATTCGACTGACACGCCAGCACAAACACAGCGACGTCAATAGTCGCCGTTTTCCCGCTAGCAGTGGGCAGATCGGTACATTCCGGCCAGCCTTTCTCGAACACGAGCCTCGCCAGTCTTGATTGCCATGGAAACGGCTCGTACCCGTATATGGCGGCAAAGAACGATTCAAAGTCGTCAATACTTAAACTCATTACAACGCCCCGGAGGTGATTGGCCTGCACAATCCGTATCCACGAAATCGGCCGGCCCCGATCAGCACTGGCCCTTGCACCGCTTCATCGAATTCGATTTCGGCATGGACCTGAAAGGTCCCCGGGCGCAGCAGCGGGAATCCACCTTGACCGGGCATCGCGCGCAGTGAGCCGACGACCAGCGGCGTCTTTTCAATGCGTATTGCGATCGGCCCCGGGAGATTCTGATTTTTGCACGAGGCGGCGATGATCTGAGCAACCTCCTGATTCCATGCCGCTCGATTTTGGCGGTCCTCCTTCGGCATTCGATCAAGCACGATCGGTGTGACCGAAACCCAGCGGTCGGCGGCCCGAGTCCATGTGTCGACGCGAAGATTATATTTTGGTGCAAACGAGGTCTCGCGCACCAACCACAATTCACCCGCGCGGCCGAGCGTCAGCTTGCGCCCTCTCGGCTCATTGTTTTTTTCATCGAAGAATATGTTTCCAAAAGCCTTGGCGCGATCGCGTGGTGGGACATCGCGTGGAAGCACGATAGCCAGGCCCATGATATGCCCATCAGCATATTGCTTCTCATTTGGGCGCCATGGCTGAACAAAGGGCAGTGGGATCAGCGCCATATGACTGCGGCCATCCGCCAATCTCGGGCCGTTTGGCCCGTCATGCCCGCTGATCCAGTCGGGTATGGGTTGAATGCCGGACTCTTTCTGGATTAGTCCACGCAGCGCCTGGGTGATGAGCAGCGTCGATTCAAGACCGAAGCTCTGAGGTGATTCATCCGCCTCGCGCAGAACGATAAAATTAGGGTCGAACGGCGAATGAAATGCAGCTCTTGCGTCCGGACGCACTGGACGATAACCGCGGCTGATCGAAAAGACTGGGCGCTGGGACATTGGCTGGCCCAAGGGAAATTGAACTGCCAGCCGGTCTTTTGCCGCCTTCGCATCTTTCTTTGATTTTGCGGTCGCGACCTCGCGCTCCAGGGTCGAATATTCCACGATGCGATCAGCATTGAAGTCCCGTCGAAGCCGTTCGAGCGCGCCTGATCCGGTGATGCGCAATCGAAACTCACGCAAATCCTCGGCTGGCTCGTGCGTCACAGATTTTTGGTCGACATCGCGTTCCAAACGCACCCAGACCAGCGACGAAGAGTGTCCGATTCGTGTCACCTTTCGGCATAAACCTTCGAGCGCGTCAAGATGAAAGAACTCCGCATCCCCAGACCAGACCAAGCGTATCGGTTCGTTTCCGACAAAAACGCGAGGGAATGTCCGTGGCTGGCGCGGTCGCTTCGATGGAAGCGCTTTTTCCCCGGTCGCGTCATTCACGGGAACGTACACCGTAAGTACCTGGCGCGGCGACGCGAAGTCTGACGACGCCTGCCGGGGTAAGACCAGCGACGGCGGGCTAAGCCCAGCCAACCATTCAAGCGCTGCTCGCTCGGCGGCCTTGGTTTCAGGAGAATCGTCTGTCTCGAAATGCGCTGCTGCCAGCGCCATGAACACCCTTGCCGGGTGCGGCGGCCACTCAGCTCTTTCGCGGCTTGCCGGATCGGTAGCGACGGCATAGCCGGTGAGATATTCAATCGCCAGCGCGAAGCGACTCATTCTCCACCCCCTTCGAGCGAGCTAGCCGCAATTGCCTGGCTGCGCTTCACTAATTCGATCAATTGCGGCGAGGGCTTGAGCGTGATCGGCTTGGTATTCCACGGCAGACCCGCATCCTTGGCTGCGGAGACGGCCTTCTCAAAAATCTTGATCGCCTCGGCGGAATGAAGCGAAAAAGCAGTGGGGTTGCCCGGAGTTTCCAGCAACTCAAAACGCATTGCATCATTGGGAAACAACAGGCACCTTGACCGAAGATCGAATCCGCGCTCGGCGGCCAAAGTCAGCCCGACCAAGGCGAGCGCCGCGAGCACGGTGCGAGCCGCATCGTCCCGCTTTGAATCGAATTCCCCATCAATCGGAAAGCGCAGCCGCCGAAGCTGCGGCAGGGAAAGGACAGCCGTATGTTCGGCGTGGGCGATCGTCACGCCGCCGGCAGCGATATCGCCGCTACGAATTGTCAATCCTTCTGCCGACTCCGCATTTGATATGATGGATACACCTGCTGTGTCTTGTGTAAAGCGGTATCTAAATTGTGATTTCATGCCCAGCAGCGGATTTCGCGCGGCATGATTGTCGTCATAATGGCCCAAATCAGGCGTAACATTGCCGTGATTCGCCGCAGACGGCTTGCCGGCGTCAGGCACTTCGCCAGCTTGTTTGACAGGGTCGAAGTAGACATCCTTCTTCCCCACCTGTTTGTAGAGTAGTACTTTTCCAGTTAGTTTTCCCTTTGAATCACGCTCTTGCACGGCTTCCGAGGGCTTGAGTGTCCAGGAGCCGTCCTCTCGTCTAAATAGTGGGCCGGCTTGTTTCGAAATCTGAAGTGGATCGATGCGGCTGCTTGTCTTTACGCCGAAGACCGCATCAATTCCCACGATTTCAGAAACCATTGCTCGTGCGAACTTAGCGCCAAGCCCACCCTTAGGGCCGGTTGAATCCCAAATGCCTAACACCAACGCGTGAGGACAAAATTCGAATAGCGCGGTGGCATTGGTCAGGCTGCTCTCCGTGATCCTCTGCCCAATGTTCGATTTTCGAAATGGAACGTCGCCTAAGAGGCTGTCGCGCAAGATTGCATCGGCTGCTCGGTGCGGTGCCTGCAGGCTCGTTACTCGCTGAATGTCGGCGACCTCGTTGCCGAAATCTACAACTATCAACGGGATCTCAATTAGTTTGCGATCCACAGCATCTTGCAGCGCTTCCTCGATTCGATTTGCTTGGCTTTGAACCGAGTCGAGCAAAACGCATTCGACAGGCAGCTCATGATCCGGAATTCGTCGCTGCTCGGTTGCGTACACACCACCGGAATGGGTGGGAGGGAAGACCTTTGTCCCCGCTCCAGCGGCTGGTTGAAGTTCAGAGCGGCAGCGAATTGCCGCCGCATGACTGGCGATCGCTTTGCTTAGGAGCTCAAAGGTTAGACCCGTACGGGAATCCGCCATGGCATTGGTCCTTTCATTTTTTGCGCTTCGTAATCGACTCGGCCCTTTTCGGCGACGAAGCTCAGAAGCGGCCAGATGAGTTAAGCTACCTCCCGACCGAACAAAAGCAAAACTTTTTTCAATTCGCGACAGGCGGGGCTATTTACAGTAAGTCTACTGTCCCCTGCTCTCCTCTCTCGCGTCGCGTCACACCACCACCACCCCGCTTTCCCCCTTCGGCAGGCTTTGGCCCAACACCGTGGCCGCGTCGCGGGCGGCGGATTCGTCGGGGCCGAGGTCGACGATGACGCATTGGTCTTCCTTGAGGTTCAGTTGCTCTTCGAGCAGGCTTTGCATTCGCACGCGATCGATTTCCTTGAGCACGCAGAAGAAGATGGAGTATTGCCACCACTCGCCGTAGCCGTTCATGATCTTGAAGACTTTGCGCCAGCGTTTTTGGCTGGAGATGTCGTAGCAGACCAGGTAGCAGCGGCGCATAATTGGTTCCCCATGTTAAGAGCTTGTACCGAACTCTCGGTCAACGCGTGGTCAAAAACGCCAGGGTCGGCACCTCGCCCAGCAGCCAGGCGGCGATCATGCGGGCGTGGAGCATCAGCATCCGGCGGTAAGAAAGCTTGTAGCCGAAGACCGGATGGGTCACTTCGGTATCCATCCGCCTGCCCCAGGCGCCGAAGAAGGCGCGCCGGCCGGAGTCGGTCATGGCGCAGCCGGCGACGGTGCGCTGGAAATGGCCTTCGGTCAGCTCGCCGCGGTTGAAAGATGACACGGCGACGGAGTCGGCAATCAATGGGCGAAACGGTTCCATCAGGTCCAGCGCCAGCGCCGGCCGGCCGGGGCGACAGGTATGGAAAGCGCCGATCGCCGGCTCCAGCCGGGCCAGGCGAAGGGCGCTGACGCATTCGTGCATGAGCATCGTATAGGCGAACGACAGCACCGCGTTGATCGGATCGGGCGGCGGGCGTCGCTGCCGGCCATTGGTATCAAATTCTGCTGCAATGGGAGTCTTGAACATGCCGGCAAAGTGCTGGAAGTATAAAGCGGCGGCCTGGCCCTCGTGGCCGCGGACGATGTCAATCTGGTTCGCGCTGCGAGCGCGCTCGGCTTCGGTGAGCAGGTCTTCGATCGTCTGCTGCGAAATGTTCGAATGGTTGCGCTGAAACAGGACGCGCTGGTTGATGATCTTCGCGCCGATCAGGGCTTGGGCCAGCTCCAGGCATTGAGCCGGTTGTTCGAAGGCGCGGACCTGCGCCCGGCGGATGTCGGCGCTGACCGAATCGAGCGGGTCGAGCATCGTAATCAATCGCCCCGCGGACGACATGAAAGCGAGGGGAATTGTACGATCGGCCAGGGCGTGCAGCGCTTGGGTGGAGATCTGCACGCCGCCCAGAATGGCCAGGCTTTCGAGGCCCGCGAGGGGAATTTTGCGGACTTCATTGCCGGACCGGTCGGTGATTTTGAGGGCCATCCCACTGACGCCGATGCGAGTGCCCTCTTGCTGGGCGACGACGTGAAGGGCATCGTCACGAATAGGCCAGATGCGCCGCGGCGCGACCGACTCCTCGCACGCCCGCTGTTGGTTGACTTCATCGGGGAGGCAGATGGGTTGAAGTGAACAGCGCAGGCAGCGGGAATCGTTGACCAGCGGCAGCGGGCGGGTTTTCGCTGCCGCGGTTTCCTGGGCGGCGCGGAGGGTGCGTAGCGCCTCATCGCGCAGCGCATCATCGACCGTAATTCGAAGCCGGCGCTTCTCGGCGGCATAGTACAGAACCGCCGCGGTGACGGTGTAGCCGGCCTCCTGAAGTAAAATGGCCTGCAACCCGACCTGCACGCGATCGGTGGGCCAAGGCTCGGCCAGCGGGAGCGCGGGTTCTTCTTCGCCGGGGTCGTCGGAGGAAACAATGGACAGATGGCGCGGCCGGCCTTTGCGATATTCGATGGGGACGGCGGAAGTGCCATTGATCTCGGCCAGGTCGAGCGTTGCGGTGAGTCCTAAGGTTGAACTGGTAAGGGTGAGGCTGCGCACGGATTGTGGCTTATTGTCGCCGGGCGCTTCGTCTTCCTCTTCCACGTCGCGAGTGTTACTTGGGCGATGGACACGCTTGTGCACCAAATTCCCCTGCTCGGTATCGGTATTAGGTAGATGGATCCCCTCGACCTCCATGAGATAGAAGAGGCGGGGACAATATGCGAATTCCGCGACGTTACGCGCGGGCCAGAGGTATTCGTCCATAGGATGCCGTCCGAATGAGATGCGACGGCAGTGTAACGTTCGCGGCAAACGGAAGCCCTGCAAATTGCACTCGTGCGATGGGCTGGATGAACTGCCCATTGTGACCTGAAGCGATTATGCCGATTGTGTGGACGATCAATCATTCCGCGGTGAAGACAAGCTGAAGTCGGCTGCACGCTAAGATTCAAGCATGCTTACGGCGCAGAGCAAACGCGGCAACGGCGCTCAGCAGGATCCCCAACGATGACGGCTCCCGCACGCTGCTCAAAGGGATCGTCGCCACCCAACCTTCTTCGTGGCCCGCCGGATCCGTTCCACCGCCAGCGATGGTCAAGCAATTGTCGGAGACACTTTGTGCCCAGTTCAAGGTCCAGCCATCGAGATTTGCGCCACTCTGTGTCAGCACATTCTGCAGAAGCTGCATGCCATGAACCGGATCCCAGATAAAAGCTTCCAGGCCAGCTGGTGGCGGTCGGGGTAGACCGGCTCGACCCGGCCGAGATAATGCCGGGCCGTCGCCAGCGCGCATTCGGCGGTAAAAATCATCGTTTGCCGACACCGGATACTCCTGGGTTGCTTTTTTTGAACGAACGCGGGGCAGTTCCTCGATCAGCTTGGGCGTCCCACGTCGACTGCGACTGCCAATCCTTCACAAGAATTCCATCTATTTCACGCACACACGAATCTCAAAACCAGTTTTGAGATCCGTGAATCCTTATCTCGATTTGTTCAGCAGCGCAAGTTCGATCGCATCGCTGATTTCTGAGGAATTGCACTCACCTGGATCCTTGCGACCAGCTGGTGCTGTCGCGATAAAGACTGGTGATTTGCGGTCTGCTCCGACGAGCGCACGCCTAAGGTGTTCGCGCACTCGGGCTGCATCTTCCGTTGCATCAGCGTCGAGCCATACGACCACCGGCCGGCCCCGAAAATACCGAAGCACGAGGTCGCACTGTTCTGATGAGATTGTTTTTCCCAAAAGTGCGACGGCATTAGTGCCTACGTTCCAGACATCGGCTACACCCTCAACGATCACGGCGGGGCCACTCGTCTTAATGGCCATCGGTAATCCATACAATAGCCTGCTCTTCGGCGTGCCCGTCGCGGTGAGATACTTCGGGCAATTCTTGGGCAGGGTGTCACGGATGGCACGTGCTTGCCATCCTGCCAATAGTTGCCCGGCCAAGTCGGGTGCACTTCGAATGGCCCATCCTTTGACATCGAACACAGGCTTCAGAATCGGCACGATGAGTCGAGGGTCATGCAACTGCGGGCTACTATCACGGCACGAGTCGCAGAAGGCCAAACCGTAATCACTTGCAAGCCGATCGGGTGAAAAACCGCGGCGGAGTAAATACAGGCGTGCCGGATGTTGATCGTGAAGTTCGTTCAGAGGTGTCGAGGCAGGCAAGCAGATGGCACGGGGATCGAGCGGCGAGACTTTGATTGGCTTGAGCGGCACATCCACGTGATGAGAGTACCGCCCATCAGGAAAGACCAAAACATGAAGCTGCATCTGTGCTTTCATGTTGTTAAGGCAGTCTTCGTTGAAACACTTGACAAGGTGGAGATTGCTGTCACCTGTCCGGGCGTCGCGCTCGGCCCAACAATGATTCACAGCTAGCCGCTGTCGCGTGTCGTTGCAAAGCGGGCAATTCACGAAATATGTTTCGCCGCGATCAATGTATTGAGCACGCATTCGAACCCCCTGCAAGCTCCAGGACGGCGTATAAACGCAGCGAAGTGGAACACCTTCATTTGAAATGCGGACCCGGCCGATAGTAAGTTTTAATCTTGAGAACAGTTTGGGATTGAGTACCATTTTTTGACCCTTTATCTTGTACTATGCCTTTGAGCGTATAAGCCTCGGGATGCTTCATTTTTTCGGGGCTTATTTTCCGTGACTGCCTGAGTGTCCGGGCTAGTGATGTAAACTTCGCTCCCGGCGAAAGTGATGTATCTGGAACTAGGCGTATTCATTTAAAATACTTTGACCTCAAAATGAACTCGGACACTCAGGCAGAATGCCGTAATTACATGTTCTGTCCTGGGTTAGCGCGCCCGGGTTATCGCTGTTAAGTCCGAACGCTGCCGGTCGTATAGCGGCCTACGGCGGAGACCCGCCGTTTGTTGTCGACGAAATATGGACCCAGCCGGGTTGCTTTTCGTGGATATATCGCGCTTCCCAGCCATTAGCGGACGAAACGCGAAGATTGGCGAATACGTAGTGACGGCTGTCGTCTGGGGAAGTGACTCGGCGCTTCTGGATACTCAACCGATTCATTCGTTTGCCGAATTCATTGCTCATGACGGCTTTTCGCTGATTCATCGTGGTGAAGTATCGGTAAAGTTCGAAGAGCCGCTGACTATGCGACTGCCAGCCGGTCGCTCTGCAACAGCACTCGCGTATAAATTCGGCAACGCTGTCCGATTCGATTCGATGCTCCCGTAGAAACGACTCGCACCTTTGGCAGTAGGTGAACCGGTTCTGCGCCAGCAGTCTGCGGAGGCCAACCAGCGCCCAATTAAAAATGCCTGGCAATTCGGCCTTTAGTTCCTCGGCAAGGCTGCGATTGATGCTGGATAGTGGAATCGAGACGTCGAATGGGATCAGCAACAGACGACGCCACATGCCTTCTGATGTGTCGCTAATGTTCGGAAGGTCGTTTGCGGCAAGGTACAGCTTTGCGGACGGCCGGACCTTCACTTGGTCTTTATATTTCCGATTCGCAGTGACAGGTTCCCCAGAGATCAGTTGCTTTAATAGCCCTTCATCTGACCGGCCCATATGATTCATTTCAGAGGAGAAGTTTGCGGCAGCGCGAGCTATATCATGCAGCCGATACTCCGCGCAAATCTCATTGAATGGCACGTTAGTTACGTTCTGCCGGCCGAAAAGCTCCTCCAGCACTTTAAGGATCGTGCTCTTACCATTGTGCCCGTTACCAATCATCGCCAACATTTTTTCGAATCGGCAATCGCGCACGAGGGTGTAGCCCACGAATTCTTGCAGCACTTCTTGGCGATGATCCTCTGGGCGGGTCGGAGGCAACACCTGGTTCAGAAACTCTGTCCAGCGAGGGCACAGAGCTCCAGGGTCAAAGTCAAAGGGAAGCGCAATGGTGTTAAAGAAACTGCTATCATGATTTGCCAAAACAGGTGCTTCGCCGGTCTCCATCGTAGCATCCAGTTCAATCACGCCATTGCTAAATACAATTCGCATTGGCCGTGTCACCGCGAACGGTCTGCGGGATTGGATGAAGAAGGGAGGCTGCTCATCCCATCCATCGAGTAATGCGATGGCCTTGAGATTTGCGAAGACATCCTGAACGAATCGTCCACCCAAACGCGGCGTCCTCTCTGCCTGGAGAAAGCGGGTAATTTGAGCAGCGAGGCAATCATCGTTGATGGAATTCCATATACGGCCTGTCCATTGGTAGAACGTGGAAGCGTGGTACGCGAGCACCAGGTGACTTTCGTCTGATTCGCGGCTGCCAATGGCACTTTGACAAGCTGTGTTTTCCGCTAGGGCCGCGCGGAGGTGATTGTGAAATCGTTCAGCGGCGGCATGAGCGTCCATCAATATTTCATCGTCGCGGGGGGTGTTTTGGTGGCCGGCGATCTGGCGGATCTGTTTTTCCAGCGTCTTCAAATTGATCTTCGCGGCGTTGATCTTTTTCAGTTGTCCATTGATGCGCGCGGCTGCGGCCCCTGGAACATCGGCATGAAAAAGCGCCGCTGCTTCGACAGATGCACGGATCGATCGGCTATGGGCTTTTAGATCGCCAGGACCAGCCATAGTGCTCAAGACAGCAGCGAACATATCGGAGCATCGCTGGCCGTCGATCCGGACGTCGCATCGTCCATCCAGGTCCCGGATGAAATTGAAAAGCGCCCATCGAGCTTTGTCTTGGAACTCATTAAGCCCAAAAACGGATACACACACGGGTTCTATCGTGGCCTCGGCCTGTTCCCTCAGTGTTGCCCAGACAACGTCGTCCAATTCGCTATGGTGAATCACGTTTTCTGGACCGCGGCCAATGCGGAATTTCAACCCGGAATGGGGAGCGGCGCAGCGTCTTTGCGCACGATTCGAAGCCTTGCGCGGCATCGCAGATTTACGTTGTCGCGCGGACGCGCGTGAAATACAATAAGTCATATTATTATCTTTCCTTTTAGTTGGGCGGCTCGTCCCGAAACGACGCGCCGTCCATTTCTTTTAAATCATGAGCGAGCACATTTCCCCAAGGCGTTGTTTCGATTCGGTGGTGGACGGCGGCGCGTTGCAGCGTACCGGAAGAGGATCCGTTCTGACGCCAGGACCGAAACGCTCCAAACGGTTGCGATGTACGGATTGCTCGAAGCCTGGATACTTATAGCCAGCTTCAATGACAGCATGATGATTGCGAGACTGTATTTGCATCTAGTTTGGTTTTTGACGCCTCCGCCGACTACCAGAAACGTAGATCTCACAGGCTGCCAGTCGGAGCCTGAGCGCTAAGACCTAGCTTGCTCAAACCGCCTTGGTTGATCGTTTGCGCAGAAGAACTACCAGGAGCAGAATTGTGTTGTCGCTGAGCTGCGGCGGTCACGTTAGCTACGAAGCGCCTTAGTGCTTGGCGGGTCGTGAACCGTCTGCCCCCGACAACGATCGTTTCCAGCATGACTCCGTGACTGCCCTTAGAAATGAACCGGTATCCAGTTGAAATATGTGGACGCCCGGGCAATGAACGGATCCCCAGCGCGAACGGGATGAGGTCCTCATCAAGAAGGTTAGCCATATAGAATCTCCAGCTGATCGCAAGCCGTAGCGATCAGTTCGAGATTCTCGCATTTCGTCGCCAAAGGTTAGTCGACAGATTATGTATTTAACTGGTGATGCGCTTCGTCTGAGGACGTTGGCGAGATATCCCTCACCACATCCACCCATCGATATCCGTAGTGTTTTCGTGATTGGATGTGCCTCAGAATCGCATCGGGCAAAGAGTTCACCTCACGGGAAATGTTAGCGCTTTCAAGCCGCGTGTGCTTCCGCATCATCTGATCGCTCGACACAAATTCATGATCACCGTTAATGATCTCTTCGAGTATGAGCCCCTGGCTCGCGTTGATCGGGTAAACCTGGGATTCGAATCGCGCGTAAGGCTGACGTGGGTCAAAGACAATGTCGACAGGTCCATCAGGCTCATTTTCTAAAGCGGTCTTGAGTAAAAGATCGAGCCTCGCCACTCTTGGTATCGCGGCGGCTGCCGGGGCAAAGGCAACAAGTTCATCGAGCCTTTCATCGAGCAGGTCGCAAAGAAGAGGGAGTGGTAAGGGGCAAGCGATGTCCAGATCCTGTGCGGCGAGCCGACTCAAAGCGGCGATGCGCCTGACGTGGCATTTTGGCAAATCTGCGGCAGCGCGAATGACGTGCGGCAAGCTCGGTAAGATTCTTTGCTGCGGAGCATCGAATAAATCTAGAAAGCAACGACCCATGGATCTCCCCAAACGATACCATGGGTGGAGAAGCGGCCGATGCGAAACGGCTTCATTGGATGCGGTCGCCAATTCAGTCCATAAACGTCTTGCGGTGTTAATCCCGGTTTCGTCTGCACCCTTTGACGTCCCATCGTCACGGACCAGAAGCCCACCGTTTTGCATCGCGTGAAATTCTTGGGTGATCCGCGCAGTCTTACGAGCGGCTTCCTGGTCCGCCTCCGGCAGTAGAATGAGCAAATCATCGATAATCCAGCGAAGCGAATTCCAGATTCCCATCCCCTCGTGAGCGCAAGGATCCCATGGGAACTGCGCGTAGTAGCGTAAGTTGTACCGTAGCATCAGACTGTTAAGGCCCAAGTCGTAGGCCGCGAAGATTTTCGGCATCGTAAATCCGCTCGATGGCGAACCAAGGTCCACGCCGTAGTGTACATTGCAGTCGAAACTTAACGGCCTAAGCTGGGGAACACAGCAATGCCACGTCGCGATCCACTTAATAAAAAACAAGGAAGTTAAAGTTCTGGTCGGATGTCTATATTCAGTGTCATCAAAAACGTGCGCTGGGTCTTAACGAAGATTCCTTCACTCATTAAAATGGTCCGTATATCTCGTAGACAGCTTGACAGGCAGCTTCTACAAAACGGGGATTGCGTAAGACATAGTTATCTGACATACCTGCGGAGTGGCCGGCGAGCACTTTGGCTTTACGATCATCTGACGTGCCATGGCAGGCTGCGGTGTAGGCCCCATCGCGCAAAGTGTCGAAGGTGACTGTGTCGGGCAATTCGGCCATCTTTCGCAAATCCCTGAAATCATTGACCCGGGTGTTCTTGTTGTAGCGGGTCCCGTGCCGGCTTGTGAACACGTAAGGCCCTTGCCGGGAAATCGTCATCAATGCCGCTAGGGTCTCGGGCCACAGGACCGCTGCCCGAGGTATCCGCCGGCGGCGGGTTTTCTCCCGGATCGCGACGTGGGTGCCGGCCTCGAGATCCAAGTCCGCCCAGCGCAACGCACAGACCTCTTCGATATGCAGACAAAGGTTCAATCCAACCAGGAGCCAGGCGCGCCACGGCCCGTTGCCGGCAGCATTAAGCAGCGCATGAAAGTGGGCGCAGCTGATCGGCTGTGGCTTGACGTTAGGCATGGGCTCGGCTGTCCACAGCACCTTACATCGATCCAGAGCAGCGCGAATTTGGAGCGAATCCAATCCCACTTTAAGGCCAAACGCAATGACATTCTTTACGCGCCCAAAGTAGGCCCGGCGCGTCGCCGCACTGGTCAGCCGAGGATCGTTTTCAATTGCTTGGCGAAAAGCCAGCAACTTTTCTGTCGTGAGATCTGCCAAGGTCTTTGCTGAGGCATCTTCAATCAGGCGCTTCAGCGGTTTGATGGCTTCAGCCTTTGACTTATCGGTTGATGGATTGTTGTCTTGGTATACCTGAATGAGGTGGGACAGCTTCACTGACGGCTGGGGCATCGGCAGATTCGCGAGATTGGCCAAGGCGGGAATACCGGTCATCGCTGCGACGTAATTGGGTCGCGTCAACAGTTCATTTCGGACCGCCTCCCAGAAGCCGGAGGCATCCATGCTTGCGGTTGCGGTCGAGGGTTCTCCCAGGCGCAATCTCAGCTTGAGCTTGCGCGGCCTTGCGGCATTCATCGCCCGTTCCATAAGCGTTTTGCCGCGGGACGACTCAAGCTTAAGCGGCAGATCGATGGTGGGCCGCTCGCCGTCCAGCAGGGCTTTGGCGCGATGGATGGCCTGAGTCTCGTCGGGTTCTGTGAACCTGATGCGGCGACCGCTGGGCAACCGCACCCGCCATCGCCCATCGCTGCATCGTCGCAGTCCTGGGAGCGGGGGTCCGCTCTTTGGTGTGTAACATTCAATCGGTCGTCCGCGTCTGCCACTGTTCACCTTGCCTCCATGTGGAGGCCGGATTATACTTCGCAGTCTGGCCCTGCCGAATAGGACCGGCCACAATTCCGGCCACAATTCCGCAGGGACAATTGTAAGTGCTTGTCAGATAACAAGCGACGCTGCGGGCGTAATTCAGTGGCAGAATGCAGCCTTCCCAAGGCTGACGTCGTGGGTTCGAATCCCATCGCCCGCTTTTCCCCTCGCGTCATTCGTGGCGCTCAAATCCTGTCATGCTTCGTCAGCAAAATCTGTTCGGCCGACATCCGTGTTTTAACTTCGATCGCCGCTGCGCGGTGGCGGCCAGCAGTTACGCGAACTCGCGCTTGTGCGTTTCCTCGCCCGCTCATTCATCCCCCTTCGGCGAATTCGATTCCATGAATTCCTTCACGTCATCATGGAGTTTCGCCCGAGAATTCTTCTCGATGTACATCATGTGGCCTGACTCGTAGTAGGCCCAGCTGATGTCCTTCTGCCGATCAGGATGGATTCCCATGTGATTCAGTGTGTATTGGGCGCTGAAGAAGGGCGTAGCCAAGTCGAAGTAGGATGCGCACACCAGCACCTTCAGATGCGCGTTCTGAGTGAAAGCGGATTGCAGAAGCGAAGTCGTCTCGGCGTAGCTGTTGGGCCGGCCAAAGTCCCACGGCATGATGCCGCCGCCCAAGGCGTAATAGGTTTCGTCCGTCTGATACTTCAGATCTGAATGGACGTAGTGAAGGAACGCCGAGGTGAAGGGCGCCTTGACGGCAGCCTCCGATGGGTCATTCTCGGCCACTTCGCCCGCATCCATTGGCGAAGGTCCGGTGATGCGCCCGTCATACCGGCCAATCGTCAGACGCTCATCGCGCAGCAATTCGCGCGTGAAGTGGCCGACGTCGATCCGAAGATTGCTTTCGTCGACATACTTTGGTGAGAGACCCGTGAGCCGGGCGGTCGTCTTGATCGCGGCGTCGCGCTCTTCCTTGCTGAGGGCATCTCCCTTGTCCAAGGCTTCGATGTATCCGCCCATCGCCCATTTTTCCGATTCGCGCAGCGCGCCTTGCAGATCCTTCTGCAAATCCCCGTCGAGTTTCTTGTGATACCACGCATCGGCCGTGAACGTCGGCAGGAGTAACGCGTTTGCGATCGGGTTGCGCTCGTTCGTGCGAACGACGCCGTAGTCGAGAATCGTCGAAATCAGCACAATCCCGTTAACGGCAAAACCCGAGTTGAGCAGCGTGCCGGCCAAGCCCGCAGCGCGGAAGGTGCCATAGCTTTCGCCAGCAATAAAGAGTGGCGACAAAAAGCGGTCGTTGCGCGTCAGATACATGCGAATGAATTCGGTGACCGATTGAAGATCGCCCTGCACGCCATTCATTCGGCGGGCGACATCGGTGCTCTTGGCGCGACTGAAGCCGGTGCCGACCGGATCGATGAAAACCAGATCGGTGAATTGCAGCCAGGTCTGGTCATTGTCCACCAGCTTGAAGGGCGGCGCCGGCATCGTGCCGTCGTCGTTGAGCTTCGTTCGCTTGGGCCCCATCGCACCCATGTGCACCCAGAGCGATGCCGACCCGGGGCCACCATTGAATGCGAAGGTGAGCGGCCGCTTGGCGTGATCCGCGCCATCGAGCGTGTAAGCCATGTAGAAGATGTGCGCTTCGGTATCGCCCGCGGCATTCTTCAGCGGCATCTGCGCAACAGTGGCGGTGTATTTGAGCTCCTTGCCGCCGATGTTGATCGTGTGATGCGTTTCGACAGGCGTTTCATCCACCCTGTCCTGCGTCGGCGCCGTCGTCAAACCGCCCCGCCCTCCGCGCCGCCGACCGCCCGGCTCCGGCGCTGCGCTCTCCGGCGTTTCCGCCGGTGCTGCTGGAGCCGTCGTCGGAGTGCGCTCCGCGCGCCCCACCCGCTGCGCATTGGCGGTGCTCGAAAACGCGATCAACCCAACCCCCACTCCAATTCCGATCAACAACGCCCGACATCGCCCGAGAATCGAATGCATCGGCTCACCTCGCAAAGTTGTCCAAGTTAAACGGCTTGAGTGGGGCCGAGTGTAAGCATTGGAGCGCGAAGTTGCCAAATAAATTGTGCGACGGAAGACGTCGCGTTCAAGTTTGCCGAGTTGCGTCCCCTATCGACTTGCAGCCGTCGCGACATTTGTCGGCTCTTTCAATTCATCCAATAGAGCTGTTCTCTGCGGCGCATCCATTGGCTCAACGCTCAGTGACAGCGTTCCATCATCCGCCGTCACATCGGTAATCTTCACCGGCAGGCTTCCCGACCGCCCCAGTTGATCCGGCAGAAAAAGTGCAGCTTCGGCTGGTTGATCGTTCAATGTATTGAGCAGCAATTCCGACATCGCCGCTTCTACGGCGGCGCTGTTGGCCCTTCCATGCTGGTCGATATTCGCCTTCCGCTGCAACTCCGGCAGCTTCGCCGAGAGCGCGGATGTCAGTTTTTGAAGATAGCCATCCCATGAAGCGCGCGGCAGCGGCAAAGTGCCCGCCGTCACCTGCGTGAGCTTGATCTGCAATTTCCCATCCGCAAGCGTCGGCACAAAATGGAGACTCACGATCGAATTCCACTTCTTCACTTCCCCGGCAAGGATGATCTCCTGTTTGCGGAAGATGATGGCCGGGTCCTTCACATAAGCTGCCGCCTTCGATTTCCAACCAAGCTCCCCTTCCCATTTGGGAATCCATGCATTGATTTCGTCCTCCGTCAAATCAAGCGTGAAGGCCGAACCCGGCTGTGTCTGAGCCGCCTTATTGGCTCGGGCGGCGCGCGTTTGAGCAGCGTAAGCTTCCGCGATCTGGCTCCGCGCGGCGATCATTTTCTGATCGGCACTGTTCGCGGCAGCCTCGCTTTGGGCAGCGGTCAAATGCTTCGCGCGATACCAGTCCGGCCGGCTATAGAGCCGATGCCGGCCAAACAACAATGCCACCACCGCAACCAGCAGCAGCGCCACCACGATAACCGCCAATCCCCTCAGCAATTTTCTCATTCATCATCCTTTGAGCGACATCATAATCGTTAGACCCGTCTTATCGCGATCGTTGGATGCCCAATCACCTGTCGCGCATCCATTTTCTACTTACGCCTGCCTGCTGCCTGCGGGTACAGTCAACCTATGCCAGCGGCAGACGTCATACCGAGCCAGTGGTCGTCGACCGATTATCGACGCCACGCCCGACATCTTCGCAAATTATATGCCCTCGAGCCCGCCACACTTCAGCATCGGCTGAAGGATCTCGCGATTTGGCACGACGCTCATACGCCCGCGCGAGCTTGTGAATCGCGTGCCGTGCGCGCCGCGCCGGCACTTGCCGTTCAGAAAACGACGTTCGAAATCGCCTCGGCGAAGTTCGCATCGCTCGTGGAACAACGCATCGGTCAAGGCGTTTTACGCTATTCCGACCGCGCCCGCCTGCTGTCCGATGCTCGCCGGCTCGGCATCGGCCGCTTCTACGCGAACCTCGTCATCGCGACGCTTCAGCACAATGCCGACGTCGAGCCGATTCCGCACGATGCGGAATCGCGGCCGCGCATCCCCAGCCGCGCGCTCAGAATTGGCTTTGCCCTGCTCATTCAAGCGATCATCCTGCTGTCCATATGGCGCATGATTCACTGACAGACCCGCACGGGCGGAAGCGATTCAACTTCTCTACGCTAGTCATTCTGTCGCCGAATAATGTCGAATTGTGAGACACCAACGGGGCGCGCGGTGCGCAAAGTGTCTCGCCGCGCCCCAAAAGTTCCATCGTCGCAAGTCCCGCGTGCTCAACCGGATACAATAGTACGTTCCCGTACATGGAACAAAATGAGACAAAACGGGGCGCGCATTGACCATTTTTGAGGGTCAAAACGCTCCTGTTTTTGGGATAAATTAAGGCCGGACAAGCATTTATCGAAATGTCAGTTTATTGCTAGATACGCTATCCGCGCCCCGCACTTTCGTCAAGTGAATTTACGAATTTCGGCACATAAGACACTGCTATCCATCCACTTACGCTCCTCGGCCGTTTCGGGCTCCCTGTTCCGCGCACTACGAGGATGTCCCGCGCGCCCCGCACGCCGACATCGGACAATTATGGAAATAATGGCCGGATCTTGCCGGCCATTTCCCTTCGGAAGCTGTCCGTTTCCTCTGTAATTACAAGTGATTCACCCACCGGCATAAGTTGAGATGGGAGCGCGCCGAGTTGGTCGATCAGCTGCTTTTTCTCCGTAGCACCGATAAATGGCTTGAATCCCACGACTAAGACCAGCTCCGCAGGCAAATCCGGGCGCGCTCGTCGTTCGGTTAGAAATGCGTCAACAATTCCATCCATGCTCTGCATCGCCATGCGGAACGCTTTGTACAACTGAATCGCCATGGGCGTGTTGGCGTTCCCGTACCACAATGTTGTCCCTGCTGGAACTGTTTCCGTTTGACTCAAACCCGGCATGGGAACGATTCCTTCCGCCAGCGATCCGAACACCTTTCGTTGGATCACTACATCAATTGGCCCGCCAATGTTAATGATGACCACGTCAACTTTGATCGGGATTAGGCTGTTGAACAATTGTTGTGCTGGCACATCGACGTAAGAAGCGTCTTGGCGCCATCGGTGTAATGTCGTGGCATCGGTGAATCCGAGCACCGCCGCCTGCCCTGAAGAATTCTCGAGTCGAAGCAATGAGAATGTCGGGCCGTCGGAAACACTTCCAGCACCACGATTGGGTCGGCCGTCGAGCGCCACCAAAAGCGTGCTTGCCACCAACGCGTGATAAACTTCTCGATAGTCATTGCTCGCAGGATTCTTTGAAGCATTTTCGATCGCCTGCAGAAGCGCCTGATTTTTGTTTTTCATATAGCTCTTGCTTGCGGCAGGTGCCCGGTCAATTGATCGCATGTAAGCTTTCCACCCGCGCCCAATAAAGTATCGGCTCGTTGTCCCTAGCTCAGGCGGACTGATATGAAAAATACTTGGATCTTTCTCTCGCTCATCACCCTCTTCCTCCCCTCATTCGCCTTCGCCGCCTGGAAGGAGCACCCGGCTGCCGTGCAGACGGTTTATCAGGATCACGTACCGCAGACCGATCCCGCTGGACATCCCTTAACTCAGTTCGATCCCAAGCGCTCATTTTTCCCGCTCGCGCTCTACCACGCGTTGCAGGGCCAATACACCGGCATTCAATATGAGCTGAAGGACGATGCCGCCGCGGGGTTCAACGCCTGCATGCCATTTGAAATTCAGGATCCGCGCATAATTGCCGACGCGTCGCGGTCGGCCCACATGCAGGTCATCATCCATCAGCCGACCGACCAGATCGTCACCGCCCTCGCTCATCACCCGGCCATGCTTGCCTGGTATCTGGACGAAGAGCCGATGGGCCAGTTCCATGTGCCGGGCATGGAGCAGCGTTTCGCGGCATTCCTCACTCGCCGCGATCGCATTCGCGCGCTCGACCCTAGCCATCCGGTTTTTCCGCTCGATGTCCCGCTCATCGTCGGCAACGCTCGCCCCTGGTGGATCAAGTGGAACACCGCCGGCGACGTTTCTTCGCACGACAATTACCCCATCAATCCGCAACACCGCTCGCTCAGCTTTGACTACGGCATCCCCGAAACCGTTACGCTGGCGGCCCAGTCGGTGAAACAGGAAAAGCCGGTCTGGGTTTGTCTGCCGACGTTTGAAATTGCCGGCCCGGCTTGGCCCTTCAACATGCCGACCTCGCGCCAGCTTCGTTGCATGGTCTACACCTCGATCATCCACGGCGCCACCGGCATCATCTACTTCGCCCTCGATTCCTTCGCCACCCGCACCGGCTCCGTCGTCGGCATGTCGCCCGATCCGCGCGCCTCCTATGGCCAGGGCATCGATGCCACCGCCGACCAGCTCCAAATGAGCCGCGCCCTCTGGCAGAGCGCGACGTCAATCAATCAGCAAATCACCACCCTCCGCCCCGCGCTTCTCTCACCCACCGAGAAAATCCCCTACTCGGTCGATCTCGACGACGCCTGGCCCACCATCACCCCCGAGCCGATCCGCACGCTGCTGAAGCGCGACCCCGCCGGCGGCTGCGTCATACTGCTGGTCAATATCGACGCCACGCCGATGCATGTGCGCATCCGCTGTCCGGGATATTCTGCAAAACAACAGTTCGAGTCGCCCGCCGCGGGGGGCTTTACGGCTACTGCAGATGGATTTGAGATGATCTGTACGCAGTATGATGCGCGGGTGATTCGGATGACGAAAAAGTAACGGGTGCATTTGCCCGCATGCAGTGCAATGCCATAAAACGCAACATTGCTTCGATCTTCATGATCCGGACGTCGAGACGAGCTTCGCGCACTAACGCCTAGGAGCCTCATGTCCACGACCGTCGCCGTCCGTCAGGTTTCGGTGGCGCCAGCGCGTCCATGCGATGGCGAGTGCGGGTTCCAGCTTTGCGATGAGCGTATCGTATGTTTTTACGGTGCTTGCCTTGGACTTGGCGACCTTCGGGTTCCGCTGCGCAGCTGCTTCGAGCGACCGACGCGATTCAGTACGAACGACATCCTTCAGCGCCGCCGTCGCAACGACTCGGGCGAGCAGCCGCGTTGGGTTGAGTGCTGACCACGCGAGCACGAATCGCTCGCCGATCAGAAGGCCGGGGTCGTCCAGCCGATCGCCACGCGGTTCGAATGTGAGCAGCATCGGCAGCAGGTGCGGATTGTGCGCCAGCGCATCGGCAACTTCAGGCGCACCGATCTTGCGAGCGACTCGGAGCGGTTCAGCCTGCGGTGGATTCGTCCGCCAGTTGGTGCGCGCCCAATCCAGCAGCCGCTCTCGGAGCGCGCTCGTATCGTCGCTTGGCAGTGGAAGGGATAACTCATCTCCCGCTGTTTCGTCCTCTTGAGCTGCTTGATGCCATTGGGCCACCGGATCTCCGAAAGTCGCTCGCACCTTAGCATAGGGCACGGGATCGAACGGCTTGGGCGAAAACCACTCGGCAGCAATTGCCGGCCGTTCGTGGCGGAAGCGCCATGCCATCTCAATTTCACTGTCCCACACCTCGTGGTGCGGGTGCATCGATTCGAGCCGTTGCAACGCAGCTTCACGCCCGCGCGGGACGCCGTGGTCCAGTAGAATTTTGATCGCATCGGGGTTGGTCCAGCCATGTTGGTTGGGAGCATCGAGCTTGCGCTCAGCGATCGCAACCCAATCGTTGGGCGTAATCCACGTATCGATGCCCGGCAAATACTGATCGTTTTCGTGATAAACACGAAGGATATCTTTGTCTTCGCGATATGCTGACAAAACGCGCGATGCGAATGCGTCCATCGCTGCGAGTGTCGAATCGGTAAGTTCGACCAGGTCCGGCTGATTCGCCGGCGGATCAGGTTCCAAGGACCGCCTGGGTAGCGGTTGCAACGGTGCAGATCGATCATCGCTGGCTAGTTTCGCCACACTGGCATCAGCGAAGTCCGGGCGAGCAGCCAGAAGCTGGCGCAACGCAACGTCGGTTGGATGATCACGCAGAAGATCGGTGAGGGGCTTACCGCCGAGGAATTTAAGCTCGCGGCGCGTTTTGCCGAGGTACGCTGTCGGACCGATGCCAAGAAATCTCAGCCCGCGAAAACTGCATTGCCCCCAGTCCCGGTCGGCGGCTGCACGTGCCACCGCTGACAATGCGCTACGGCGCCGGTCATTGAGAGATAGGAACTCGTCGGCCAGCATATCCCCCGCCGCCGCGCTTCCAAGCGCGCGGATATTCTCAGCGAGCTCGCGCGACTTGGGGGAAAGGACATAGTGGTCCTGTCCATCGGCATATTTCACATGGATTTGATGCGTGGTCAGTTCGTAGGACAACTCAAAGCCTGCCAGGCGATCGCCTACACGCAGCAAGGCTTGCGCGATTGGCCCCGTCGGCTCCGACGCCTTTTTCAAATCGTCGGCGGACTGTGTTGAGTCGCCTTGGTCCAGTGCCTGGCACAACCCCATCATTGCCAGGAACTGCGGCATCGTCTGCAGAATCGGTTGAATTGTTATTTGTTCACGCCGATCCAACTCCGCTTCAGCTTTCGGCGGGCCTGCCACCGCAAGATAACGATCCATTCGCTTCACTGTGGGCGGATGACGAACAAGCATGCCCTGCTCGAAACAGGAACGGACCAGTGCGTAGATATCGGGTACCTCTATCGCTCGCCGAGTGAGGTCGGCTCCAACAGACATTTCCGAGCTCGCGCCACCTTCAGACTCGATGCCCCAATTGCCGTTTGGTCGACGTGTCGTCTTTACGCGTACACTCGCGAGATAATGGCGTATGATATGAACAACCCGTTCCCTTATCGCGCCGATGCGTTCGTATGTATCCCACAGCGTCTGAGCATCTGCATCGAGAGACACAGGCTCGCTTGACGTTACCTCATTGGGCAACAACCAGAAGACGTCGAAACCATCGGGGAAAACAATACCAAGGCCGTCGGTGGCGTCGATGGTTTTTCGGCCGGCGGCGGTGGCTCTTGCGAGTAAATGGAATTTCCAGTCCATGTGCGTACTAGTTAGCGTGACCTCTCCTTATGCGAGAAGCCCCGAGTCGGCAAAAATTTACCAGAGTGGCAAGATAGGTGGGAGCCGAAAGGCGGAGCGGCATTTGATGCTATGTCGATCGTTCAAGCAGGCAAGGCGCCGGTTCTCAGCAGCGCGACCAGATCGTCGGTCAGATCCTGCGCAAAACTCAGCGCCTCAATTTTGGCAATGGTGGCCTCGAGGGGATACTCGGTTCCCGGAGCGCTCGGAAATCCGGGGCGACGGGAGTACCCTTGCCCCGGCGTGGACAGGAGGCGCCTCACCGCTCGAATGCTGGTTTAGCGCTGATCGCTTGCGCTCGTCGCGGCCACCCCATTTCGCCGCGCTCGGACGTTATGAATTGGGTTCACCAAAAGGAGCGCCTATGCCACACCAAAATACGAGTCTTCAGATCAATCCCTCCGAGGAGGTCATCAGGCTGGGGCCGTTGACGGTTCGATTTCTGATCAGCGGAGAGAATTCGGGTGGCAGTATCGCGGCCTTTGAGGTGATGGTCCCAGCTGGGCAGCGGCTGGCGGGGCCGGCGCACAGCCACGATCATTACGAAGAGACCATTTATGGCATCGAAGGCGTGCTGACATGGACGGTCGACGGGAAGCCATTGGCAGTCGGGCCGGGGCAGGCGCTTTGTATTGCGCGGGGGGCCGTCCACCGCTTCGACAATGATGCGGGGCAGGACGCGAAGGCGCTGTGCATTGTTACGCCGGCGGCGATCGGTCCGCAGTATTTCCGTGATATTGCGGGATTTGTGAAAGCCTCCGCTGGCGGGCCGCCGGACCGGGCGAAGTTAGTGGAAATCATGCGCCGCCATGGGCTGACGCCCGCGCTGCCGCAATGAAGAGCTGCACGCGATCCGTGAAATCTGATGATTGGACTACCTGCGGTATTGCTCGTCGCTCACCTTCTCCATCCAGGTCACTGGCGAGCCGTTGAGCTTTTCCTGAATGGCGATGTGGCTCATCGCAGTGGTGGCGGTCGCGCCATGCCAGTGCTTTTCACCGGGCGGGAACCAGATGACATCGCCGGGGCGGATTTCCTCGACCGGGCCGCCATCGCGCTGTGCCCAGCCGCAGCCGGAGGTGACGATGAGGGTCTGGCCGAGCGGATGGGTGTGCCAGGCTGTGCGCGCACCCGGTTCGAACGTGACATTCGCGCCGCTGACGCGGGCTGGCTCGGAGCGATCAAAGAGCGGATCAATGCGCACAATTCCTGTGAACCAATCTGGTGGCCCTTTGCCCGATGGCTGCGAACCAATTCGTTTGATTTCCATGGCAATGCTCCTCGACTTTGAGATAAGCTCCTCGCCTTGAGTGAAGGTAGGATTATTCAGCAACCACTGACTTGTAAACTCAATTCTCCATAGAGAGACCACTGATGATATGCCGCACCCTATTGTGTCTCCTTTCCATTTTGTCGCTGGCTTTCTCCGCGCACGTGTCAGCGCAAGACCGGTCAGCTGCGCCTGTGGCTCGACCGCTGCGACTGGTCATCGTCGGGGACTCGACCGTCTGCAACTACCCGGCGACCAGCCCGAACCGCGGGTGGGGGCAGTTCATTGCGGAGCGGTTTAAGGAGGGGACGGTGACGGTCATCAATCTTGCCGCGTCGGGGCGCAGCACCAAGACGTTCATTCGGGAAGGCCGCTGGAAGAAGGCGCTGGAGGAGAAACCGGATTACGTATTGATTCAGTTTGGGCACAACGATTCGCACGGCCCAGGTCATGCCGAGGCCACCGACGCATCGGGGGATTACAGGGATTACTTGCGACGGTATATCGACGAGTCGCGCGCAGTGGGTGCGACGCCGGTGTTGGTGACGCCGATGGTTCGCAGGAATTTCGATGCTGAGGGGAAGATCGCGGAGCCGACGGGGTCAGGGAATTTGCTGCCTTACGTCAACGCGATGAAGGAAGTTGGGCGCGAGAAAAAGACGCCGGTGATTAATCTTTACGCGTCGAGTAAGGCGCTGGCGGAGAAATTGGGGGCGAAGAAGAGCGCCGAGTTGGCCAACAAGAAAGGCGATCACACGCATTTCAACGAGAAGGGCGCGCGGGCGATGGCGGATTTGGTGATGAAGGAATTGCCCGATGTCGCGCCGGGACTCAAACCGTTGTTGAAACCGGCGCGATCGGTGGATGGGTCGGACGGGGGTTTGAGATGATCGGAGCTGGGCGATCGGGCAAATCTCAGGCGCGAAGCCGGCAAGCGGCGGAAGGAGACAAACTTCGTAGTATCTGAAGTCTTTCCCCGTTTTGCCGCTTGCCGGCTTCGCGCGCCGCAGGTCTTCAAGGATCACAACGTAAAGAGATACTGAAATCTCATCCGCCGACTCACATAAAACAGCAGCAGAGGCCCTCCCAATCCCGCAAGCGTGCCGACAACAAGATTGTTCGGCAAATCGGTGACATGAAGCTTCAGAAGGGCCGTCCGCGCTGCTGCGGCGAACACGATATGGGCGACATAGATCGCTAAAGACGCTTCACCCAGAACTGAAAGAATTCCAGTGCCCGGCATCTTTGTCAGCACCACCGCAATTCCCGCAGTCGCGATGATCCCCATTGCTGCGGTCACAGTGATGTCATTCATTCGAACTACCCCCGGCGACCGGGCCGCGAGAATGGCGATGATCGCAAACATCGCCAGCGACGGGATCAGCAGCAGTGGCCAATCGATTTTCGTTATGCGCGCCAGAACCATGGGGGCCAATACAGCACCGGCGGCAAAGTAAACGAAATCGGCGCTGAACTGATACAGCGGCCCCCACTCCATTCCATGCACCAGGTGCCGCGCTACATATAAGGCGATCGCAAGAAGCAGAATAGGAAGGGTCCCCAGCCGCGCCTTGAACAGGAGGCCGAAGGCCAGCGTGCACATCAGCAGCACGTACAGGAACCAGAACTGACCGACAGGCTGATAGGGAAGATGCTTGAGGACTGCCAGAAACGAAATCTTGTGGTGAGCCGCCGCCCCGGCCTCGGATGCGATGGCCGTCTGGATGAGCGTCCAGAGGACATATGGATAAGCGATCGTCCTGAGTTTTTGAAGAACAAACTTCCCCAGCGGCCGCTGCGCCGAATGAGCCACGAACAGCCCCGAAAGCACAAAGAAGAGCGGCATGTGGAACTGGTAGATCGCAGTGTCCACCACCGACATCACCTGCGCCTGACTCGGCGTCGCCAACCCGGCAAGCCCTCGCCACGCGTGCCCCACCACGACCAGAATGATGCCCAGCCCCTTTGCGTAGTTCACCCATTCGACACGTCGGGAGACCGTCAGCGGTGCCGGGGCAACGACCAGGGATTTAGACAATGGTACGGCAACAGCCAAAGCACGACTCCGGGAACTTAGACTAGCCCGTATTATCGGCTCTTTCCACCCATCCTCTTCGGACTGTTCGGTGAGTCCTTTCGGGTAGTCAATTATTTACACAAGTGTCGGTTTTCTCGAACGGCTTTACGTTGATTCGAGATTTTAAATCAGGGCCTGCGAATGAACGTCTAGAACGCGCATCGTGACCCAATACCTCAATCATGTCGCCCCTGGGCGTGACGGATTGCGCGGAAGATCCCCAAGAAGATGCCACTCCCAAAGAGACCGACGAGTAGCCCAATGAAGCCGCCGACAACGAGGCCGGTGATTGCATCTTTCGCAATTAGATAGCCGATCAGCGCGCCCAGAAGCAGGCAGACGACGATCGCAAGCGCCTGAAAGAGGTTGTCCTTCTTGCGAATGTTCGGACCGACCACCGTGTCGGTCACGATGTTGTAGGCGTCGCGGCCGGGCGTGGGCGGCTGCGCGGGAGATTTCGGGTCACTCATGGAATTCTCCGGGTCGGTGGAATTCCAGAAGTTTAACGCGGGGGCATGTAAAAATACAAAAAGGCCCGGTATTACCGAGCCTTTTCGTTCCAGCGAGTGGATTTTAAAAGGGATGACCCCGACGGGATTCGAACCCGTGTCGCGGCCGTGAAAGGGCCGTGTCCTAGGCCTCTAGACGACGGGGCCATCGAAAATCGAGGCAAATGCGTAGCGCTGCCTAGGAGGCGGAACGATATGCGCCGGGGTGCCGCGCGTCAAATGGGACGAGTCACTAAGGAGCTTTTGCGACGTCGCGCGCGGGACGTTTTCCGCGGAGGAGCCGAAGCGCGGGGCGCTCGATGGCAAAGGTGAGGAAAGTCGCGATCGCCAGCGCGACGAGCATCGCGGCGCCGATCGCGAGGTTCGTGTTCCAATGTCGTTGCTCGGCCCAGCGGATGATGACGTAGCCGATGTTCTGGTGCGTCAGGTAGAGCGTGTAGGAGATGGCTCCGAGGAATAGCAGCGGGCCGAACTCGAGGAATCTCAAATAGCCCTGCGAGCCGGCGTAGATCAGCGCGACGAAGCCGAGGGTGAAAAGAAAATCATCCAGCGGGCCATAGAAATAGGTGTAGAGCAGACAGATCGCCAGGAGCGCGAGGTAAGCGGGCCGATGGCCATTGCGCCAGATTTTGTAGAGGGCGATGCCCATCAGGAACGCGTAGGCGAATTCGAGAATGAAGACCTGCTGAACGACGTCCACCGCGCGGGCGAGGTGAGCATGGCTGTCCAGAAAATGCGAATTGCCGGGGATCAGATGAAGATAAACCTGCGCCAGGCGAAGTCCGACAAGGCCCAACAGCCAGCCTTCGGCATATTTGAGCTGCCGGGTGGCAAAGAGCAGCAGCATGATTGTGTAGAAGCAGAGTTCAACCTGCAGCGTCCAGTAGACGCCATCGACGGGGCCGATGTTGAACAGCCCCTGGATCATCGAAAGATTCGCCACGGCCCGGCCAACGGAAGGCGTGCGGCCGGGCAGGTGTGCGAGATGTAAAACCACGAACGTGAGCAGCACGGCCGCCCAGTAAGCGGGAAAGAGGCGAGAGAAGCGCGAGCGGACAAAGTCAGTCGAGCGGCGCGTGCGCTCGAGCGTCATGAAAATCACGAAGCCGCTGATGAGGAAGAAAAGCTGGACGCCGAGGGCGCCGTAATGGAAGCTGAAGGCCGGTCGGCTCGTGTGGTAATAGACGCGATCGTAGTTGCTCGTGTAGTGATAGACGACGACGGATGCCGCAGCGATTCCGCGCAAAACATCGAGCCCTTTGATGCGGCGCGCATCACCCACGCAAGCGCCGGGAGCAGCGGAATCGAGTGTGCGCGGCGCGGTCTGAGTCGGGGATAAGCTCGAGGTCGTCATGAGTTACTGCAATTTCGGGGTGACCTGTCGTGTACCCGGTTTAGCCGCGACGCGCCAGCGGAGCGCTTTTCCGCAGCGATCGGAGAAGCGCTTCGCTAGCGCGTCACGGCTAAACCGGGCTGACAAAACCGCTCAACTCCATCATCGGCAAAGTATAAGGGGCCGATCCATATCCGATAGGGGCGATTCCGGGGTCGGGTGACAATTCTCGGTGCAGGACGTTATTATCCCCCTCCATGCGCGATCCACGATTGGAAAAACTGGCCGACGTGCTGGTGAATTACAGCGTCGGCGTGAAAAAGGACCAGCTCGTTCGCATCACCGGCGCGCCGGTTTCGCTCCCACTGGTGATGGCGATTTATCGCAAGGTGCTTGAGGCCGGCGGGCATCCGTTTCTGCGGATGGCGCCGGAAGAGGCGCAGGAAAATTTCCTGAAGATTGCCAGCGAGGAGCAACTCAAGTTTCTCAATCCGATCAACCTGTTCGAGATTGAAAAGATCGACTGCTCGATCGGCATCTGGGCCGATGAGAACACGCGATCGCTGACGAATGTCGATCCGAAGCGCGTCGGCATGAGCCAGGCGGCGCGCAAGCCGATCATGGAGATTTTTCTCAAGCGCGCGGCCGACAAGAAGCTGCGCTGGTGCGGGACGCAGTTTCCAACACAGGCCTCGGCGCAGGATGCGGAAATGAGCCTGGCGGAGTATGAGAGTTTCGTTTTCGGCGCAGGGCTGCTGGACCTAGACAATCCCGTGGCCGGCTGGAAGAAGATGAGCGAGGGGCAGCAGCGATTGACCGACCTGCTCAATGGCAAGAGCGATTATCACGTGAAGGCCGACAACGGCACCGACGTTCGCATGAGCGTCGCGAATCGGCGGTGGATCAATTGCGATGGCCACGAAAATTTCCCGGATGGCGAAGTCTTCACCGGCCCGGTGCTAGACAGCGTCAACGGCGTCATCTGCTTCAGCTTTCCCGCGGTGCATCACGGACGCGAAGTGCAGGATGTGCGCTTGACGTTTAAAGATGGCAAGGTCGTGGATGCATCGGCTTCCAAGGGCGAGGCATTTTTGATTTCGATGCTGGATACGGACGCGGGCAGCCGATTTCTGGGAGAATGCGCGATCGGGACGAATTATCACATCCGCCAATACACGCGCAACACGCTGTTTGACGAAAAGATCGGCGGCACGGTGCATTTTGCGGTCGGAGCCGGTTATCCGGAGACGGGCAATACGAATCAATCGGGCCTGCACTGGGACATGGTGGTGGATTTGCGCAAAGGCGGCTTCATCGAGATCGACGGCATCCGCATCAGCGAGAATGGCCAGTTCACGCGGGAAGGATTCCCGCGTGGGTAACGCGAACCCTTCCATCCGCATTCGCCCGGCAGCCGAAGCCGATGTATCGGCGATTAATTCTATTTACAATTATTACGTTGCACATTCCACCTGCACCTATCAGACCGAAGCCGAGACGGATGGATCGCGACTGGAATGGCTCAAAAACCACGGAACGCAGTATCCGGTGACGGTCGCGGAAGATGGCGGACAGGTGGTGGGCTGGGCGTCGGTCTCGATGTTTCGCCCGCGCGAAGCGTACCGTCCTACCGTCGAAAATGCGGTTTACGTCCGACACGATCTATTGGGGCGCGGCATCGGGAAAATGCTCATGATCGACCTGATCGAACGCACGCGAAAAGCAGGGTTTCACAGCATCATGGCGGTGATCTCTGCGGAACAGGAGGCCAGTGTTCGACTGCACGAGAAACTTGGATTTGAGAAAGTGGCCCATTTGCGACAAGTCGGGCGAAAATTCGACATGTGGCTCGATGTGGTCTATCTGCAACTGATGCTGTAACGCAGATCCAACTGTGATAACGTTACAGTCTTCGAAAAGAGGGCTTGGCTCAGTATGGCACGTCTTCGTGATTTCCCCGCAGTCTGCCGATCGGTTGGATTCATTGCATTTTGCCGGCGGGTGTGGACCGAGTTCTCCAAAGATAATTTATTGACCTGGGCGGCGGCGCTGGCTTATTCGTGGCTGTTTGCGATTTTTCCCTTTTTCATTTTTCTGATCGCCCTGATTCCCCATCTACCCGCGCGATTCACGGGCGGCGCGATGGCGCAGATTCATGCGTTGTTGCGTGAACTTCCGCCGGAGATGTCGGATGTGCTGTGGAACAACATCCGGCATTTTGCGGATACGGTGCTGACCCAGAAGACCGATCGGTTGATTCTGATCGGCCTCCTTGTCGCCCTCTGGTCGGCCAGCGGTGGCATCTCCAATACCATGTCGGCCCTGGACCGCTGCTACGAACTGGAGAAGAGTCGCCCCTTCTGGATGCATCGGCTTATTGCGCTGGGATTGACGATCGTTGTTGCAGTCATTTTGCTTTTGGTCGTTGTGCTGCTGCCAATGGCGACGATCGCCGAGGGATGGATCGTCCACAATGGGCACTTGTCGCGATTTGCGCCGTGGCTGCTGGCGTTTGATGCGGCGAGGTGGATTGCGTCGGTGATTCTGATGTTTGCGGTGTTAAGTTTGATCTATCACTTTGGCCCGTCCATCAAGCACCATTTTTCGTGGGTGACGCCGGGCGCGGTGTTTGTCGTCGTAGTATGGATCGCGCTGGGCCTTGGGTTTCGCTCGTACGTCATCCATATCGGCGCCAAGAGCTACGCCAGGACGTATGGCACGGTTGGTGGCGTGGCAATCATGCTGCTGCTGTTTTACCTCGATGCGGTCGTGATGCTGCTGGGCGCGGAAATTAACAGCGAAATCGACTATGAAGTGCTCAAAGTCCGGCGCGGCAGCCGCGACTTCCGCAAAGCGGAAGACGTCACCACGGCTGAAACCAGCATCTGATTCATTACTGTCCCGGCTCGCGCGAGTCGTTGAGCTGAACGCTCTCGAATGAAGCGGTAGCCACCTTCTTTTCGTTACCGGAAGTCATGAGCAACCCGGCGCGAACGTTGCGCGGCATCGATATCGTCTTTGAATCACCAATCTGTCGCCAGTTCACTCCATCATTGGAAGCATAGCCGCTGAAGGTGTCGTCGGTGCGGACGAGCTTGAGCCATTGCGGCGCGGCAGCGCTCTCCAGCTTCGCAGATTCAAAAGGCTTTTCAGTGGCCGAACGCCATCGAAGCAGCAACGATCCGTCGGCATTTGCGAGCAGTTCGATGCACGGACCGGCGGCGCTGCTGCCGTCACGAAGCGTCACTCCGCTCTGGGCATGATCGAAGCCCGATTCGAGCTTCTCGAGCTTGGCGGAGACGACGCCATCGCCGAGGAAGCTCTTGGAGACAAAATGGAATTGCTCGGCCGGCGCGCCGGGGTTTCCCGCTCCACCGATCGTCCAGACGTTCTGACGAACCGAAGTCCAGCCCGAGAGCGCGGGCGATCCGATGTCGATCGGGACCCAGCCGGGCGGCGGCGTCTGAGATTCTGTTTGCGATGGGCTGGAAAGCTGTGGAACCGATGGCCCCTGCCCGGCAATCTGCGTGTGATGTCCCATCCGCTGAATCGCGGGCACCATGGCAGCAATGATAAGAGCCGCGGCGGCAGCCGATGCGCCGATGAGGACTCGGCGGTTGTTCCGACGTTTGGATGTACGCGGAGCCTCCGGTGCAGGAGCGGCTTCGGTAAACACAGCGCTTGTCCGGGTGCGCGACAGGGAAAACGTCGCCGTGTCTTCTGGATTGAGAGGCACGCTGTTGGATGCAAATGATCCGCTTGATTCGACGGGAATCGTGTGAACGCGCAGGACTTTTGCAAATTGTGCCGCCGATTCGTAGCGATCCTGCTGCTTTTTCGCCAGGGCCTTTTGAATGGCTTTGGCAAGCGACACCGGCACATCAGGTCGAAGATTGCGCAGATCCGGAATCGGCGTGTCCAGATGTTTTTGGAGCAGATCGGCGGTGCTGGTCGCCTCGAAAACCGATCGGCCGGTCAAGAGATACCAGAGCGTTGCGCCGAGGCTGTAAATGTCGGAGTGAAGCGAAGCGGATTCTCCGCGCAGAAGTTCCGGCGCGATGAACTGAGGCGTGCCGACCGCTTCAGGGATCGGCTTGCTCAATTCAGCAGTATCGAGGCCCCGGGCCAGGCCAAAATCGGTCACCTTGCAGCGGCCGGAGCGGGTGAGCATCAGATTGGCCGGCTTCACGTCGCGATGGACAATGCCCAGCGAATGAGCATGTGCTAAAGCGTCAGCCGCATCGGCGCAGAGCAGGCAGGCGCGCGGATATTCAAGAGGCCCGGCTGCCTTCACCAGTTCTCGCAGCGAGCCACCCTCGGCCAGCTCCATCGCGATGTAATAAACGCCCCCCGCTTCGTTGACCTCATAGACCGAAACGACATTCGGATGATCCAGCGTTGCGCAGGCCTGGGCTTCATGAATCAGGCGTTCAATGGCGATGCCCTTTTCGTTGCGCTTGATCGACTTGGGCAATACCTTCAGCGCGACATACCGGCGAAGCAGCGTGTCTTCGACGCGGAATACGCGCCCCATCGCCCCCTGCCCGAGCAGGCCGATGAGTTTGAAATGGCCGACGCGCTTGCCGAGCCATGGCGGCGCGGAAGACTTTCCATCGGCCGAAACGGCCTCGGTATGCAAAGGATCGGCGACAGCACTTCGAGCAGATGTTGCTTCTTCAGCGATTCGATTGGCGGTGGACATGGAGTCGTTCTCTTTAATTGGATCGAAATGTTTGTTCTTGATCGAAAGCGTGATGGATCAGTCGGCGATGGTCCGGCCTATGGCCCGAACTCTCTGAGAAATGCATCCTCCAGCAGATCGTCGATGCAAGGCGGCTTCGCATTCGATGGCGCGGGCACCGGTCCTGAAGTCGAGAACAGATCGTCGGCGGTGGCCATCTCGATACATCGGAGATCAGTGGGAGGAAGAGGCGGCGCATTGCCGATGCTGGACCTCGACGAGGATCGCCCATCGAACGAGGGGATGATGACGCCCTCCGGGTGAGCCGGTGGTCGAACATCGGCCGCATGGGGGCTGGGCATCTGCTCGCTATCCACCGACTCGATGGCCGGCGCGAATTTATCAAGCAAACCGCGAAGGTTCGCTGCCGTCGGCTTTACCGCTCGATGTCCCGGCGCGCTGCGGTGCGATCGATGGCCATGCCCTTGATGACTGACCGAAGCTCCGCCTTCGGCCGGCGTTCGAATGAACGGCACCACGCCGCTGGAAAAGCCAAATTCCTGCGGCTTCGCATTCGACGAGCCATTGGGATTGGGCGGCAGATCGACACCGCCTGGCATCGTCAGACATCCGAGTGAAGCAGTGCCGATCGTCTGGCCGCCCAAACTCGCTCCGCCAAAGCTTGCGCTGGTCGAAAGGATTCGACTGATCGACGCATCGGTCGCCGACATCATGCTCCCCGCATCGTCGCGATCCATCAGGCGAAGCTGTGTTCCTTCTTCGGCTCGAACCTTAATCGTCTCGGATTCAAATCGCAGGATTGCCACGCCGATGCGGATTTCATCGCCGGCGCGCAACTCAATCTCGCGCACCTTTCGCTCGTTGACGAAAGTGCCGGCGGTGGAATTGAGATCGCGAATGAAACGCTTGCCATCCCGCTGATAAACGATGGCGTGCGTCTTCGAGACCAGCGCCTTGTCGAGCACCAGATCGCAACCCGCACGCTGGCCGATCAGAAGCGTTCGGCCATGAATCGGATAGCGCTGTTTGGTGGATTGGACAACAATCGCGGATCGCTCAGTCGGTCCACCCGCGTCGGCTTCCGCCAGGTCGGCAGTTGTCGGAAAGCCGGTATGGCAAAAGAATGTGAACGGCCCGATGCGCAGCAGATCGGCTTTGCTCAGGCGCGCCTCGCGAATGATCGAGCCATTCAAATAAACGCGATTGGTGCTGGCCAGATCGCGAACGTAAGTTTCCTCGCGATCATTAATGACGATCGCGTGCGTTCGGCTGATCAGACTCGATTCGAGCGGCAGATGAACGCGCGCTCGCGCGCCGATCACGCAAATTTGGCGATTGATGGAAATGGATTGGCCGTATTTCCGATCACCCACCGGCCGCAAGACGGGCCATGGCAATCGACTTCCAGGCCGCAGATACAGCGGATTTGGCATCGGGCCTCCTGCCCTTGTACAATGGAGCTGCCGGCAACTTTATCTGTCACCGACTCGAGCGGTCCCCGCTCGATAACTCCTACAGCACAATGAGCCTCAAGGTTCATTGGCTGATGAAAGATTACACGAAAGCGATACAAAAGAAAATGTCTGGCAGAAAATTGCCGAGCGATTGTCGCAAAGCAATTCATCGCGACTGCGTTTTTCCCACTTCAATGACGTGCGACACATCGGCATTATCCGGCGACGGCATGGCAAAACTTTTGTCCATTGGAAGCGCGCCGTGCCGAAGCACGCTGTCATCGCTGAGCGTCAGCTCCATCGTTGAGCCGGTTTCGGGAAAGGCCAGCTTGTAATCGCCGGCAATCCAGGGCCATTTTTCTTTGGGCTGGCCTGCAACTTCAATCTGCTTGAAAAGGCCAAGATCGGCCCGCAGGGCAACCCGCCCATTCTGGTCATAGAGCAGAACGAGTTTCGGATGCAGAGTGTTCATGTCGTACCAGACCTCGCGCAGCGCGATCCATCGATCAGGAAGCGGAGCGACCCACAGAAGCACATAAGCACGCTGCTGGCTGTCGAAGCGCATCACCGGCGCCGGCTGCTGGCGGAAGTTCGTGTCGATTGGACTGATCGCCAGAACACTCAATACCAGATCCGGACGAATGGGGATGCCCAGGTGGTCGGGATCGACATTTTCCAGCGTGCGATAAGTCCCCCACCACATCGTATCCAGCTCGGGAATCACGCGCAGCCAAAATTGGTTGCTATTGCTACCAATGTCAAAGATAGTGCCAGCCGGATCCTTTCGGCCAATCAGCCGAAGATCCATGGACTGGCGATAAAGCAGCGTGCCTTCGCCATTGACGAAATGAGCCTGCTTTTTTTCGTCGATGATGTTGGCCTTGTAATAAAGGCTCGACCAGAGGCTGGGGATCTTTTCGTTGTTGGCGTTGATCTGCGCGACGACCCGGGCCATTGGTTCGGTCGGCCCGGTATATGGATTCTGCGGGGGCGGAATAATGGTATGGCAGCAGCCCGCAAGAGCGATCAAGCCCATTGCCGAGAGAAGGAGCTTCAAAAGGCGCGCGTTGCGCCCGCGTGAATCATCAGAGCTCTTCATGAAGAATCTGGCCCAGTTGCTGGCTGACATCTGCCACCTGTTGTTCGGTGAGCTTCGGGTCGGCCAGGGTCAGGAGTTCGTCCTTGCCTTTCATGCGAACGATCCACATGTCCTGGTCATGCTCCTTCTTTGCCGACTCATAGACAACCAGGCGCTTGCGCATCAGGATCAGGCCCAGGACAAAACGGAAGTGAATTTTGACCGGCTCAGTCGTGTCATTGAGCCGTTCGAAAAGCGTGCAGAGCACTTCATCATCGACAAACAGCTTTTTCTTTTCTTCCGCGCGAGGCATGACCATCTGCCAGAAGGCAAGCAGATTCTGCTTGTCGAAGTTGGGCCAGCATTCGCTGGAAATGTCCAGCCGCTCGATGCCGGTTTCCGTTTCACGGAGGGCGGCAAAGCATTTTTCACCCGGTGCGATGACCTGCCCGCAGACGGCACATTTGCCCATCGGGCGAGGAACATCGATTGTGCCGGGCTTTGTGGACTTGGCTGGAGCGGCCGTGCTCATATTCCTTCCTCCATGAAGGCAAGACTATCCGTCACTCAATGGAGAGGCAACACCGCATTGAGCCGGTTGATCTGATACAGGCTGGCGGCTTTGCCGCGGAGGTTGGAAAGATGAAGATCGCGCCCCTGGGCGCGGAGGCGCCGGCGAAGCAGCACGAGGCGGGCGAATGCCGCGGTCGTAATCTCGCGAGCATTGCGCAGGTCAATGACGACAGTGCGAGTCCTCGCGTCACTGAGCACCTGGCGGGAGATCCAGCAGGCCTCATCGTGGGACAATCGTTCCTGTTTGGGAATGACTGACGATTGAAATAGTGCAACCGACACGAAGTCACTTCCATGGCAGGGCGTGCTGGCTGATGCGCCTGGAGCAACGCATCGCCCATGAGCCCTAAATCAATCCCTCAAGACCCATCACCGCGCCCATCCGTGAGCCGCAACCGGAATCTTCCTGCCTCCGGCCGCCGGGAAAGGGTCCCGCATACTCCCGCACTATACCGACAAATTAACTTTAGCACGAGTTCAAGGCGCAGCCATTGAGAAGTAATTTTACGGGCCGATGGACGCGCCGGGTTCGTTGGTTTATGACGTTTGTAGGGGAACAAACGAGGACAGACAAAGATGCTCATTTCTCAGCGCATCGGGAGACAGCTAGGCAGCGCTTTCTTTGCGGTCGTCGTACTTGCTGCCATTCGGACGGGACTGGGTCAGACGTTTGCCGGGCGATCGGTGGATGCAGCTCGTGAGCGCTTTGCTGCTGCGAAGATGGCCGAGGCGGATCATCTGATCGAGCAGGCGATCGCGCAGAAAAATTGCCCGGGTGCGGTGCTTTGCGTAGGGCGCGGCGATCGCATTGTCTATCTAAAGGCTTACGGAAATCGCGCGGTTGAACCCAAACCGTTGCCAATGGAGACGGACACCGTTTTCGATCTGGCTTCGCTTTCAAAATCGGTTGCCACCGCGCCGAGCGTCATGATCCTGGTCGAGCGCGGAAAGATTCGGCTGGACGATCCCGTGGCGAAGTACATTCCCGAATTTGCTCAAAACGATAAGGGAACGATCACCGTCAGCGATTTGCTCCTGCACATCAGCGGGCTGATGCCGGACAATGACGTCAGCGATTATGCCAATGGTCCCAAGGCGGCATGGGACAAAATCTTTGCGCTGAAGCTCTCTTGGAAGCCGGAAACGCACTTTGCTTACAGCGACTTGAATTACATCACGCTGGGCGAGCTCGTTCATCGTGTAGATGGGCGGACGCTGGACCAGTTCGCACATGACGAAATCTTCAAGCCGCTGGGGATGAACGACACCAGCTATAACCCGGATGCAAAGCATCGAGAGCGTTGCGCGCCGACACAATTCCGCGACAACCATTGGATGATCGGCGAAGTTCACGATCCGCGAGCTTTTGCGCTGGGCGGTGTGGCCGGTCACGCGGGCGTTTTCAGCACGGCGGCCGATTTGTCGCGCTTCTGTCGGATGATTCTCCACAACGGCGAGCTGGATGGCGCGCGCATCATGAGAGAATCGACGGTTCGGGAATGGATCAAGCCTCGGCCAGTGCCGGGGCCGGCGCTGGACCAGCAGGCCAATCGCGTTGAAGGGCCCGCCCATCGAACCTATGGTTTTGATGTCGATACACTTTATGCGGGGATTCGCGGCGAGCGATTCGATCGGCTGACCACCTTTGGCCACACCGGTTTCACCGGAACCGCCTTCTGGATCGATCCGCCCGACGATTGCTATTTCATCCTGCTGACCAACAGCGTTCATCCGAATGGCAAAGGCAATGTGCTTCGCCTGCGCCATCAAGTGGCCACGATCGTGGGCGAAGCATTGCTCGGCCCGGCCCCCGCCGCCCTTCCCACAACTCGGCCGGCGACGCAGCCGTCCACCGTGGAGGCGATCGCGCCATCGCAGACGGTTCTTTGTGGCATCGACGTTCTTGAGAAGAGCGGAATTGCCATTTTGGCGGGTCATAAAGTCGGATTGATCACCAACCACTCCGGCCGGGATGCCCAAGGTCGGCGTACGGTCGATCTGCTGGCTCACGCGCCGGGCGTGCAACTGGTTCGGCTCTTTTCACCCGAGCATGGCATCGACGGAGTTCTGGATCAACGTGTCAGCGATAGCACCGATGCCGCCACCGGCTTGCAGGTCATCAGTCTCTATGGCCCCAATAAAGCGCCGACAGCGGAGATGCTCCAGGGCATCGACACGCTCGTTTACGACATTCAGGATGTCGGCGCGCGCTTTTACACCTACATCACCACCCTAGGGCTTTGCATGCGGTCGGCCGAGCAGAACCACGTCCGGTTTGTCGTGCTGGATCGGCCGAATCCCAATACCGGGCTGGTCGTCGCAGGCCCAATTGCGGACGAAAAGCATCTGGGTTTTACCTCATTTGGGCCTTTGCCGCTGGTCCATGGCATGACCGTGGGCGAGCTGGCGCGTTTTTATCAGGGAGAGTTCGGCGTCCATTGCGATCTGGAAGTTGTGCCGATGGAAAACTGGCATCGGCGAATGTGGTTTGATCAGACCGGCGTGGAATGGATCAATCCCTCGCCCAATCTGCGAAATCCAAATTCTTCGCTGCTTTATCCGTCCATTTGTCTTTTGGAAGCGACCAATGTTTCAGTGGGTCGCGGAACCGATCAACCTTTTGAGATGTTTGGAGCGCCGTGGATTGATGCGCACAAATTGGCCGAGGCGCTCAACGATGCGAATCTGCCGGGCGTGCGATTTGTGCCACTGGAGTTCGAGCCCGACGCGAGCAAATTCAAAGGGCAGAAGTGCCATGGCGTCTTTGCGATTGTGACTGATCGAAATGCATTTGAACCCGGCCTAACTGGCGCGACGATCGTCTGGCAATTGCACCGGCTTTTCCCGAAGGATTTCAACTTTGCTGCCGTCGGTCACCTTCTTCAAAATGACCAGGCGCTGGCGGCGATCGATCAAGCCAAAAGTCCAGCCGATGCCGTTTTGGAATGGGATAATCAGTTGCCGGCGTTCGAGGCTGCGCGCGCAAAATACCTCATCTATCCGTGATCCAATCAATCGCGATCATGCCACAGTTGTAGCGGCGTTAAGAGCTTGTGCTTGATGGAAAAGTGCCCGCTTCTGCGACGAAAATGCATCATCGAGTGTATAGGCGATTTCGGTGGTGAGTGGCAGAAGATTCAATGAAGACCGCAGGGCCAGGAATTGGCCAGGATCCGGAATGCCCACGAGGATGTCCAGCCAGGATTGGTCGGTCGGCGCCAGGAACATCATGGATGGTGCGCGCCCCAGCGTTGCCTCCAGCGCGCCGGCCCACAGTGTGATTGCTTCGACAGGCGTTGCTCCGCAGGAAGGGACGCGGACCTGCTCTGCATGCGTCGGCTCATCTGCGCCAAAATCACTGTCGCGCAAAACATGCAGAATGCGAAGTAGCCCTGTCTCCGTCACTTGCTGGCAGTTCACAATTTTCGCCAGTGACTGTGCGCTGGAATTCTGCGAGCCATCGGGCGAAGCATGAGCCGCCAGCGCGGCAAGATCCTGCCGCCCCTGCTCGACAACGGCAATCGCCGCATCGCGATCAGAGGTTCGCTGGAGGCTGGCCTGCACGCGATCGATGACCGGCAGCGCTGAATTCAAGGCCCATGAAGTTGGCAGCCCCTGGCAATGGGCGCAGACAACCATCGGAAAATCGTCCCGGCCGCGCCCATCGCTGCTGTGCCAGAGGCGTCCGACAATCACCTCATCGCCCATTTCCCAGGCAAAAACGTGGCCGAACTGCACGAGCTGCGTTGGATCGCTCTTATGCCAGCTTGGGATCGCGCGATCGCGGATGCCATCGAGATAAAGAAGCTGCTTGAACTGGATCAGGCGATCATCGAGGCCGAGGTCTGGATCGATGTGGTCATTCCAGGCCGGGTGCTTGCCAAACGCGCCCAGAACGGCCCGCGGCCCTTTTGACGCGCCCAGGCTCCCAGGCAGGTAACGCATGAACTTTCGTAAAAATGCCGGCACTAAGGCGCTCCTGCGAACCCGTAAAATTACTTGCTGTTGGTAAACCAGGACGGAAGCTTGAAGTCTTTCATTCGCGGTGCAGAGAAGCTCACTTTCAGCGGAATACGATAGGTATTGTCGACGAAGTAATTCACGTCGAACTGCATACCGCTGGCATCGCTGGGGTCTACCGTGCGCGTCTTGTCTGCCACGATCAGCCGAAGGTATGGCCAGTTGCCGTTGCTGATCGTCACCTGCTTGGAGACGTTCCCGCCTGTGGCTTCGTAAAGTAAAAGCTGCAGATCCCGACCCGCTGCATCATGCATGGGCGGAAGCGACGCGTCGCGCTTAAGATTGGCGTTTTCACCTGAGCCATCGATAGGAAGCGGTGAAGGGAAAACAGCATTGCTTCCATCGACGCGCACGTTCACATATTGCCAGAGCTGGCGAACGCTACCCTTATCGCCCTGCGTGACCACGCCGATCGGGACGACGGTCAATTGGCATTGGAGCTGATCATTCGCCAAGGCATTGACCAGCGGGCGCACCTCGGCAATCCAATCCGGATCAACCGATTGCACTGCTTTGGAGCCCTTCATCGCTTCCACCGCGGTGGCCAGATCCGGGAAATGGGATCGGCCGCGGGCGGCTACGGTGTTTCCACCGACTGCTGGCGCTTGCTGGGGCGTGAGCGTGTCAATCAAGTCCTTCGCTTTGCGGATCTGCTGAATCGAAAGTCCTGGGCCGCTGTCCTTGTCGGATAGCGGGAACTTCTTGAGGTCTTTGAGGGACTGAGCTGCCTGGTCGGCATTCTTTGCGCATTCATCCGCCAGTGCCTTGAATGTCGCGTTGAAGACGTTTTCCCAATAGGTTTCGGCAAATGTCGGCGCGTCGCGCTGCAGCAGATAATCGCTGCCAAAATCGTTGACATCCTGGCTGAGGATCGTGTCTCGCGCCTTGAGGGTCGGAACGGAGGGCGGAGCCAGCGCCTGCCAGTTTTCCCGGCATCGCTGCACGTTCTGGTTGAGCTTTTCGATTGCTACTGGCGGATTGCTGACCGCAAGCGCCTTGCTGCGCTGCTCCTGGATGGCCGCCAGAGCTTTATTGGTATTCGGCACATCGATTGGCTCCAATGAATCCTGGATCTGGCTCCAGGTCAGATCGGTGCGCGGCTTCATTGCATCGAGAATGTCGGTGTCCCAATATTTGTGAAATGAAACTCGGTAGGCGTCCCATGCCGTAAACTTGTCTTTGTAGTCGTTGGCGAGGGTTGAATAATCGAGAATGAGATTACTGGGGGGGTTTCGAGGCGGCTTAGCCGCAAAGCCACAGTATTCTGTCAATTGATCCCAAAACCCCTTGGCCGCGGTGAATTGATCGGGCTGATAACCCGCATCGGGAAACGGCTTTCTTCCATCGATATCCGTCAGCGGCAATTTCGCCCGCGGCGGAGCATCAGCGCCATTGACGACTTTGTCGTTGACTTGTCCATGCCAATCTTCCTTCGAGCCCGGCAGATTTTTGAACACCGCTTCGATGGCCTGGCTGCGCTGACGAGCCATGGCGGTTTCAAGGGTCGTTCGTG